>OGPK01000052.1_pt1 | contig 132509 bp, 129 predicted proteins | sample 1552921 | NCBI WGS metagenome assembly OGPK01 (sample SAMEA2580264, study PRJEB22360) | human gut metagenome | biome: human gut; feature: human-associated habitat; material: faeces | place: Denmark | collected 2008/2010 | reverse complement strand
GCGTTGGCACGCTCCCCGGACTTCGGGACATTTTGTCCCGAAGTGGCTCGTTGCGGTGCTTCCCCTGCCGGGGTATTCCTTTTCGGACGGTTATTCATTTTTCAAGGTGCAGTTCATCGATGAACTACCCTAAGTCTACACCTAAAAGACCGCCCGCCCCGTATATCCATAAGGTCGGAAATCAGCCCGGAAAACTCTCTATTTCCACGCTCTCGGAATTGTGGTAAAATAATAAATACAAGACGATAAATCGGAAGTTGTGAGGTGTTCAAAATGGATAGCATAGTGGAACTTGTCAAGAGAAATGAGCAGCTTCTCCTTGAAAATGCTGAAGCACTAAATGATGAGGAAGTAGAACAGGAAGATATTGACGAGTATCTTAAAATTCAAGGTGCTACAAAAGAAGAATTAAGCGCCTTTGAAAATCAATTTCAAATAAGATTGCCAGAGGATTTTAAAACCGTATATTCATACAAAAACGGTAGCGGCTATATGAGCTTAATTTGGCCGCAGGAGGGATTTTATCGCGGGTATCGCCTACTGTCACTAAAAGAAATAATCAAGTTAAAATCTCTTTTTCAAAATAAAAACTGTAAAATGACAGAGTTTCCAAATGTAATTGGTGAAAAACAACTGCAACAATTAGACGAACGCATAAAGCCATATCTGTTTTGTGAGCGTTGGTTTCCCTTTGCTGAGTATGCCGGTTCTCTTTATCTGATGTTGGACTATAACCCAAGCGAGAAAGGTGAAATCGGTCAAATTATTTGTTATGTGCATGACCCGGATTTTATCTATTATGTCGCTCCGAACATTACCGAAGCACTGAAAATGACGGAAACAGTTATTGAGAATTTAATATAATTTTTCTTTATATGATGTAAGCGATAGCTTCCCATTTATTGGGCAGACAAGGAGGGAGCGCATGGAATTATCCATACAAGAACGACTAAAAGACCTGCGTGTGGAGCGTGGGCTGACGCTGGAGCAGCTTGAAGAACAGGTAAATCTCTCCAAGTCTGCGTTGGGCAGTTATGAAGCAAAGGACTTCAAGGACATCAGCCACTATGCCATTATCAAGCTGGCGAAGTTTTACGGCGTGACCGCCGATTATCTGCTGGGACTGTCCCAAACAAGAAATCACCCAAACGCCGATATTGCAGACCTGCGTTTGAGCGATGATATGATTGAACTATTGAAAAGTGGGCGGGTGGATAATTCCCTCTTGTGTGAGCTGGCGGCACACCCGGATTTCCCCCGGCTCATGGCTGACCTTGAAATCTATGTAAACGGTATCGCTGGCAAACAGGTGCAGAGTGCAAACGCCATTGTAGACGCTGTGAGCACAACCATTATGAAGCAGCACAATCCCGGCTTGTCTGACCCGCAGTTAAGACAGCTTATCGCCGCCCATATTGATGATGACAGCTTTTGCCGCTATGTGATACAGCAGGACATAAACAAGATAGCTCTTGACCTGCGGGAAGCGCATAAGGACGATTTTTTCAGCGTCCCGGAGGACAATCCTCTGGAAGATTTTTTGCAGACCGCCGAGGAAACCGCCAGCCCAGACAGCGACCCGGAACAAGCGTCTTTGGCGTTTATCTGTAAGCGGCTTAAATTGAATTTGAAGAAGCTGTCCGAGGAAGAAAAGAAGTGGCTGAAAAAGATTGCACAGAAGTCGGACTTGCTGAAAAATCCAACCCCACAGCGGGGGAGGAAATAAGAGAACAACAAATCGCAGTTTGCTGAGTAAAAAAGGAAATATATAAACCGGAAGCAGACCATACAAGGGAGTAGTATGAATATGGCACAAAAGTTTGAAAGCAATGGTCGTATGTATGACGTAGAAATCTTTCAACATGAAGATACAGATATTGTCCGATTTTATGAAGAACGAAATGAACAATATGGAGAAAGGCTGAGTAACTTAGTCATTGGGATACCATCCTATGGTTTTTTACTCATACAATATATTGCGGGCGATGCTGTTCTCACAGGCACACTCAACGCAAAGTATTTTTGTGCGGAAATGGTTGATGACATTGTTATTTTTTGCGAGAATAATATCCCCTCTTGCAAAAACATTTATTTTCCATATCATATTGATTTTTTTACAGTATCTTCTTCTGAGGAATATAATGGAGAATATTAAGGAGGACAATTAGAATTTATAGGATGGTAGTGTAATGGCTATTTACCAAGAGGATGAATACAAAGAGGTAATAAGACGTGTTAAACAAAAAATAGCTGAACTTAAAATTGAAATAGGAGCAACTCTTTCGGAAGAAGAAATTTCCCGATTTGAAAAACAATGCCATATTAGATTACCCGAAGCATACCGCTTGTTTTTGCAAGAAGTCGGAGATGGTTGCGATGATATGTTGGACGGTTTTCAGCTCAACCGTTTGTCAGACATCGAAAAAAGGAATTTATCTTCCCCGTTTTTATTGGAAGAAGAATGGATTTGGGAAGCCGATGACAGACCGCAAAGTGTAATCAATGAAGAAATGGAAACTAAGGTTTATCAAGGGGAACTTGAGTTGATAGATACTGGTTGCTGTACAAGCTATAATTTGATAGTGACAGGAAAATGTCGGGGAGAAGTATGGAGTTTTAGCGATGTCGGTGTTCAACCTTGCTGTGAAAGACAGGATTTTTTAGGATGGTTTGAGTTATGGCTGGATTGTCAAGATGAAACGGACTATTTCAAGGATTATGTCTAATAATTAAATTCCGATTTATCTAACTAACTCTCTGAAAACCCTTGATTTTACTGGATTTTTCAGCAGTTTCATACTCATATTTAATGTATTTTCCCTTGTTTTTGCCCTTATGAGCGAAAACAAGGGAAAGTTTTGTTTTTAGCCGCCGACTACCTTGTCGAGCAGTCTTGCGGAAGTACGCTTCGCTTCCCTTGTAGCGTGAGCATACACATTCATTGTGGTACTTACATCGGCGTGACCTAAAAGCTCCTGCACATCCTTCGGTGCTGCTCCGTTGGAGAGCAGATTACTTGTGAATGTGTGGCGGAGTTGGTGGAAATGAAAGCCATCCAAACCCTCTACTTTTTGCTTTGCCCTTTTGCACATATTTCCAACCGTACTTGGAGATTCGTATGCTCCATCCGGTCTAAGGCATACAAAGGATATTTCTTTGTAGCCTTCGGGAACTTCTTCCGTTCTCGGTAAGCTGTAAACCTCATAATAGGTGCGGTCTTTTTCTTTGACTTCGCAGTAATAATTGAGGCTGTATAGCTCGCTATATTTGAAACGGTTTTTGTGCTGTTCGGCTTTGGCAGTTCGTAGAATTGCCGCCAGCGTGTCGCAGAAGTCCACTGTGCGGATCTTCTTGCGTTTGGTAGCTCCTATTTCGGTTTTGTGCCTTGTCCCGTTGTATCGCATACTGCGGCGTACCGTAAGGTACTGCTTTTCAAGATTTATGTCCTGCCAAGTTAATCCGCAAACCTCGCCAATGCGAAGTCCTGTGTAGTAAGCGATCTGTATGGGGAGTAGTGCAGGGTTATCCTTTGCTTTCAGAAAATCCTCAAGCCTTAGATACTGTTCGTGAGTTAGCGTTGGTGTGGAAGTTGTTTCGCCATCTTCATCCGAAAACAGTTCGTATTTTTCCTTTTTCCCTCGCCATACAACATACCGCATCGGGTTAAAGGATATTAACCTTTTTGGGAATACCGCAAAGCGGAACGCTCCTTGCAGAACGGCGGAGAACAATCGCAAGTAACCCTTGCTGAGTGCCTTTGCTGTTGTGCCGTCTGGATTTGTCCCGCCGAAGCTGAGAAAATCCATAAACGCCTGCAAATGGTCGGCGGTCACGCTTTTCAGTTTTCTGTTGCCAATGGGGCACTGCTTAATACGATTGACCGTACCTTGATACGCCATAACCGTACCGTTGCTCAGATTGCTCGGTTTCAGTTCTTCTTCCACCCACATATCGAGCAACATTCCCACCGTTGCGTTTTCGGATTTTGCTACGAATTTCTTTTCTTCGTAATCTTCCATTGCCTTGCGGAGCAGGGCTTCCGTTTCGCTCTTGCTTTCCGTACCCGCAAACTCTCGCTGTACCTGTTTTCCGCTTTCATCTTCGATATAAAAGCGGTAGTACCACTTTTTGCCTTTCTTTCTTACAGAACCTTTTGCCATAGATAAAATTTCTCCTTTCTATCCGTGGCAATCGGGACTGTGACATATGGTGTGCGTAAAGTAAATAGTGTCACTTCTGCCGATTGTTTTCAATCGGCATTTTTATTGTCAAGGTGCCACGGAATTATTCTTTTCAGATAGCCTTTCTTCGGCTTCTGTCACTATCCCGAAGAGATCGCCCATCTTTACAGCGGTACGACCTTCATCGTAGATATGTAAAATCCCGTCAAGAAATCGTTTCATATCTTCGATAGGTAATTCCATTTCTTTGCGATAGACTCTTTCGGTTATCGCTCCCGACTCAATAGCATACCGCATAAGCGACTGCTTCAATCCTTCATCCTCTGCCACACGGTCAACCTCTGCCATGGCATCGGCAAAGTGATGGCAAAGCACAGAGTATAAATCAATTAGCTTTCCGAGAAATGATGTAAGCAACTGTTGGTGCGGCTCTCCCTTTACGGTGGAAGATACCGTATCAAGATATTTCTTGATGTGTTGCTCAATGTCCTTTTGGCAGAGTGTATAGGTATCGTATTCCTTATCATCGGAAAGACCTGTCAGCCATTCGGGAGTGGTAAGAAGTGCCTCGGCAAGACCGTTGATAATCATTGTTCGCTTCGGATCAACGCCGTCTGCTTCATACCTTTGAATGGTGGACTTGTTTACACCGATACGCTTGCCAAGCTCCGGCATAGAAAGTTTAAGTTCTATTCTACGCTCTTTAATGCGTTCCCCGACTTGTTTTGGGGTAAACATTGTTTCTTCTTTCAAGGTATTCACCTCCTGTTTGAGTATAGTATAGCACAAACAAACTCAATTTGCAACCCTTATTTGCAAAAAATATTAAAAATAATTCTTAAAAGGTTGCAAAATGGGTTGACAAGTGATAGCAAAATAAGTATAATGATAATACCAAAGTTGCATTTTGAGTATTTATGAAAGGAGAACAACACTATGAACGCAATCAAAATGGGAATGACAATCGAAGAAGCGGCAGAAACCAGCGGCATCGGCAGGAACACAATGCGAAAGTTGGTGGACTGGGGCAAGCTGCCTGTTCTGAAGGTCGGGCGTAAAACCATTATCCGCAGGGATACCTTAGAGCGTTTTATGACCGTCAATCAGGGCAGAAACCTACTGTGTCAGGATGATGTCCGCAAGGTAGAGTAAACCGTTCTCAAAGCCCTCGGCGTTTGAGAGCGAAATACACCCCTCGCACAAATCTACGATTTGTTCAAGAGGTATTTCGCCCTTGCAGGGAGCCTGTATCACAGCTTGTCGGCATACACCGCCGCTATGATACAGAGAAAATTGCCACCGCAATTTTCAATGGCTGTCCCGTCAGCTTTTGCCGCCGAAACAGCCGCAACCGACAAGTCGGTTGCAAAATGAGAACGCACCTTTACAACACAGAACGGAGATGATTTATGACACGCCACAGCTTTATTCAGATGTCAAAGCTGTCCAATGTCAAGGGAAGAATATCGTATATTACAAGCCACGCAAGACAGGAAAACCTCTATGCCACCTACCGCACCGCAGACAATGTCTTTTGGGGCAACCTCGCAAGGGAATGTCAGCAGGAGTTCAGGCGAAGCGGAGCAGACGGAAAGTGTATCGAAGCAAGGGAACTAATAATCGCCTTGCCCGAAGTTTACACCACCTATGAGCCGCAACAGGTACTCGAAGATTTCACAGAGGAATTTCGCAGACGGTACGATGTGGAATGTGTATCGGCTCTCCACCACAACAAGAGAAAGACCAATTACCACATCCACCTCATATTCAGCGAACGGCGGTTACTTGCCGAGCCGGATATAAAGATCGCCACCCGAAGCGTATTCTATGATGAAACAGGCAAGCGGGTACGCACCAAGAAAGAGATAACCGATGAAAGCGGCAAAGTCCGTGAGAGCTGCACCGTTATCCCGAAAGGTGGCGTTTATGAACAGCACCTTTTCACCGTAAAGGATGACCGTTTCAAAAGCGACCCTTTTCTTCGGGAAGTAAAGGAAATCTATACCGCCCTTATCAATCGGCATATCTCCGATCCCGAACAGCACCTAAAGGTGTTCAATCCCGACAGTATCTATCTGCCGACCAAGAAGATCGGCAAGAACAATCCCAAAGCCGCAGAAATTGAAGCCGACAATGCCGCAAGGCAGGAATGGAACAGAACGGCGGATATGGCACTCATATCGGGAATTGAGGAAACAAAGATACTGGAAATCAAGAAAGAGGAGATCCACCAAAAAGCAAGTCAGTCCATTAAAGCGAATGGATGGCTGCCCAACCTATTCCGCAGTATCGTAAGCAAGGCAAAGGAATTTTTGCAGAACTTAATACGGCAGACGGCGTTACCGCCAAAGCCGGTACTCAATATGGATATGGCAGAGTTCCGTACAATGCAGAAGCTGATGATACGGGTACAGGACAGGGCGAGAGAAATCCGCAGCTTGCAGGATGAAGTACCCAAGTTAAAGGTACAGCTTGCCGAAACAAAGGGTATTTTCAAGAGCAAGGAGCGAAAGGCGTTAGAAACACAGATACAGCAGACGGAAACCAAAATCTCCGCTATGCTGGCAGAATTACCCGATATTCTTAAAAGTGACGGTTATCCTGATGTGCAGGCATTTATGGCAACCTACCGCAAAGCAGAAGCTGTAGTTGAAAACTATAACCGAGAGCTTGCCGAATGGGAACGCAAAATCAAAGAAAGCCGCAGACCCGCCGAAAAAGAACGGTATGCACCGCCTGAAAGAGAAAGTGTCCGTGACCAGCTCAGACGGTTACAGGCAGAGGGCAAGCAGAAAACCAAGCACCGATCCCGTGACAGAGAAAGATAGCTTTAACACCGAAAACAACACCGCAGGGCAGTACCCCTGCCTTGCGGGATTACATACATTTTGACAGAAAAAACCCCCTGCAAGATTTTGAAGTCTTGCAGGGGGTCATTCAATCAATGTCAAATCAATCGTTTATAGTAGTTGTGACTTTTCTTTTAACGTCGTCTTTTATATAGCAAAACACGGCGATACTTATCAGTACCACCGTGTTCGCTTGTAGTCGTCGATGGATCGGCGGCTTATGTGTCAAATCTACTATAATATAATCTATTAGTGTCTGTATCAAAAATAGCGATGACAAAATTAAAGGAATGTCGGTCAAGAACATTTGTATCATCAAAATGGTCTGTGCTTTCGCTATGTCTATCATAGAAATAATAATAGCCATTTTCTACTTCTGGAAATAATGCTACGCCATCTTTGGAAATATATGGCCCAATAGAAGATGTTTCATCTTCAAGCCCATAAACAAGTGCAGTCAGATTTTCTGTCAAAGGTAGTTCTTTCCATTCAGATTTAATTTCTTCAACAGTTTTTGTATCTGTAATTTTCAATGACATAAACCCATTTTCTGTATCTTTCTTTTCAACAATACTTTCTTGCGATATTTCTATATTAAGCACTTCAGAAAGGTTGTTGATTTCTATATTTCCATTGTCTGTTATACTACAAGCAACCAATGTGAGCATCATTATAAGCACTGTAATAAAAGTTAGTATTTTTTTCATTTTAACACCTCGTTCATATCTGTTTTCGGTAGCATCATACCACCGTGTTCGCTTAGAAAACAGTTGTTACAGAAACGATTCAACTACATATATTCTCTTTGAACTTCCATCCCATAAAACAATAATTTCACTGTTGTCGTCTTGTGATTCATACCAATACAAACACTCTGAATAATTAGGAAATTCTTCAGAAGGAACATCAATACTATTTAACCATTCCGCTATTGCTTCTTGATAAGAAGAGTTAAATATAGTTTTTTCTTCATCATTACTCCAATCAAATATTTCGGTTACCGGCTGTTCCTCTTTATAGGAGAAGATGTGATATCTTATCCCGTCGCCGTGAAAGCTTGCACCAGAATCTTTGCTATACACCTCTGAATAATGCGCTTTTGAAGGCAAACTAAAGCCCCAATTGGCTTTTAGTGTTGTAGAATAATCATTAAAATGATTCCACGCCAATGCAAGTCCGATAACAATAATGATAACGATGACAGTAACTATTGATATGACTACAATTTTTCTCTTATTCATCTCATTTCTCCCTTTCTGTATTCTAATATATCTCCGGGTTGGCAGTCTAATGCTTCGCATAACTTTATTAAGGTTGATATTTTAAGAGCTTTTGCTTTTCCGTTTTTAAGCACTGATACGTTGGCTATGGTGATTCCTACACGTTCAGCAAGTTCGGTTACACTCATTTTTCTTTTTGCAAGCATTACATCTATGTTGAAAATAATTTCTCCGTCCATTATGCCCTCCCTATATAGTCCAATCGCTCTGCTCCTGCAAAGCTGCGGCTTTTTTTACTAAATGTGACAAAGCAGCGGATGCCACAGCAACTGCAACACCCACAAACACGACCACAAATGAGGCAAGCACCACGCCGGGATGGCTCATATTTAAAAGAAGTAAGACAATATTACCAACAAAAAAGAATCCCGCATCCAAAGCAGACAGAATAGAAATTGATTTCAACAAAGAAGCATTTTTCTCTGTAAAGGACTGGTCATTTCCAATGTTGCTTGAAATTTTCCAACCATAACAAAGCACCATAAAGCAAGGGATTCCAGAAACCCAGATAAAAAGAAGCCAAGGCCAGAAACGGTTGGAGAACTCCGGATACAAAGAACGTAGGCTCAGGCCATACATAGGGATGACAAAAAAATAAATAATTAATCCACAGATGCCAACTCCAATTAGAATCAGCTTTAACCATTTTGAAAGATGTTTTTGTTCCATACAAATAAACCTCCTTTATTTGTTGAGATTAGTATAGCACCTTCTTTTGAGAATGTCAATAATAATTTATCGTGATACAATAAATTCAATCCGCAATACGATATATACAGCACTGTATAGCAGGCGACTTGATCTGCCACAGATTATATACATTTTTACAGTAAAACACCCTGCAAGGCTTTCAGGTCTTGCAGGGTGTTAAAATAATCGTTTATTTTGCAGGAATGAAATATAAAGAATAATCACCTAAATTGATCGGCAATGTAGGAACCTCAGAGCCGTCATAATATTCTGTTGGAGAAACCGTGGCATAACCTGTTACTCCGTCTATTGTAACCTCATAGTCAGTTCCTTTAGGTGTTTTCTGTTGTACTTTATATGTTCCGCTATATGTTTTGTTGTTGGTTGCATCTGTGATGGTAATTTTTCCGTCTTTAGCAATCAATGTTAAATCAACGATTTTTGCATCAGGATACAGTTCGTCAGCTTCTCCGACAGCGACAACAAATTGATCTTCGTTTTGAGCAACTTCAATATTATTGCTCATAACAGTTCGCATCTTCCATTCATAATCTTCAATTGCAACCACATCGGCACTACAAGCGGAAAGTGCAAATACAAATGTCAACATTAAAAATACTGATAATAGTTTTTTCATATTAAGATACCTTGCTTTGTAATTCTATCAAGATCACTTCCGGTCGATTGTTAAAACGAAACGGAAGAATACTGTTTCCTATACCTCGGCTTACGATCATATTAGTGTTTTCTTCTGTATACAATCCTGCATCATACTTAGGAAATAACCCTTGATTGGGAGCCACCAAGCCACCTACAAAAGGCAGGCGGAATTGACCTCCGTGTGCGTGACCGCTTAGGACTAAATCCACCTCGTTATTCACATAGATTTCAAACAGTTCTGGTCTATGGGAAAGCAACAATGTAAAACTATCACTTTCATTCATTAATTCTTGAAGGTGTGTTTCCACTACTGTCTCTGAATCACCAAACAAATAATCTGACTTAAAACTCGGATCGTTTATACCAATAAGTGTAATTGTTTCGCCATTTTGGTCTAAGTAAATCCTTTCATCTTCAAGTATAATTATACCAAGTTCGGTCAATCCATTTTTCAAATCATCATATTCAGATACTCTTGCTTCGTGGTTACCCGTTACATAGTAGCAGGGAGCAATCTTCACGGCCTCCTCTGCAAACTGTATGGCAATTTCAATATCAGTATTACGAGAGTCAATCAGATCTCCAGTAATAGCGATAATGTCCGGCTCTGCATCCTGCAGCATTGCAATAAGATTTTTATTATTTTCTCCTATTTTTGCGTTGTGTAAATCGGAAATGTGGGCAATACGATATCCGTTAAATGCTTCGGGTAATCTATCGCTTGATACCGTATATGTATTGAGTTGTAATGCTGTGTTTCCCCAAACTATCCAAAAAACCAACGCTATCAGCAAGGATGCAACAACAGCAAGAATAATCATTAATTTTCTCTTTTTTATGGTCATTGAGCAGCCTCCCGATAATCTAAAATGATATTATATCATACAATTGTGAACTTTTCTACATTTTTAAGAGAAAATGCGACGGCAAGGAATACTCCCTGCCGCCGTATGTTCATCGTGCAATTTTTATCATAACCTCGTCAACGGCATCTGTGTATCTGCCTTGTGCAATCAGCTTATTGCGATAGGCAAGCAGAGCGTTGAATATATACCGCCGTTCTTCTGTTGTGAGGTAAAGGTAATACTTCCGCTTTCTCATACGAAGATCACCTCGGCATTGACAGTTTCCGTAACCGCCGACCGCAGAGCGTTCATCCTGCCGACCCATTTCATTTGATCGTCGGCTTTCAGTTTTTCGGTAATTCCTTCACGTTCTGCCTGTTGCTTCATAAGACGGTCAAACAGTTCCTGTGCCTGTTCTTCAACATCGGCAAGGTGACTTTGCAGTTTGCCGCTTGTCAGCAGATTGGTGTAGAACACCTTTTTATGCTCACGGATATACCGCAAATGCCGCTGTCCCCATACACCGATATGCCTTTCTTCTTTTTCGGCGGGTAATTCCAAACAAGGAATGTAATAATCGCCCTGCAACTCATACCAAAGACCGTTTTGTTCGTTATAAATGTACTTTTCCATTATGTAATCCTCCATAATAATATATTCGCACATACATCACAGTTTCCCGATTGTCACACCTTGTTATATCGTGTTATCAGTTTTGCTTGCCCTTGCTTTTGCCCTTATAATCTCTCGGAGCAAGGGTAAAATCGTGTGAAATCGTATAAAGGGATAAGGTGAGCAGATTGCGAAAAACCCTTTATTTTCAAGGCTTTTAGAGGAATTCATTAACGCCCTACAATAAGCGATAATGATTTAAGAAAAGTTAGTTTTCAAATTCCCATTTATCGGGGAGATAGCAAAGCCAGCCGAGCCAGTCAACGGTCAAGATGAACGGCGCATAAATGCGCCGTCGTTGACAGCCTCGCCCGTCTTTGTTGATGGGTAATCAAGGCGGGAAAACCCTAAAATGGCTTTCCCGCCCATTCCGATTTTGAGAAGAAAGTCCGTCCGCTTTTTCGTGGGTGTGGCTATCCGGCTGGGACACTTTGTCCCATAGTCCGGCATAGGACGAGGGACGGGGCTTTCATATACGCCCTGTCTGCTGCTGAAACCAGTCCTGCGCTTGCGGCTCCACGCCACGCAATCACAGCCCTGTTTTCCTGCCGCTTCAAATGCCCTTGCCCTCCCCGGTGGCAACCGCATTTTCGCAGCAACGCCGACAGAGCGTATAACACACTACACTTTGCAAGCAAAGTCGTGTGCCAAGGGGCAAGCCCCTTTGGAAACCCCTGACAACAAAACAGGCTGAATATCCCGCACTTTCCCGGTGCTTGATACTCAGCCTTTATTTGTTGTCAGCAGCCCCCGTTTCGTGGTCTGCGTGTAGTTCCTTGTAAACTGACCTAAACCACAGCATATATAAAAAGGGCGGCACAAAGCCGCCCTTCAAGAACCCCCTTGATAGGGTTTCTTACGAAGAACCGTCCCCCGGACGGTTCTTCTATTTTCCTGATCTTGTGTTTGGCAAAAGTATTTCGAGCTCTGCGGAGCTCGACCAAAGGCCTTGCCTTTGGAATCCACGACCTTTTGAAAAAGGTCGTCGAAAACTTTATTTGCCCGCTCTATTTCAGTTCACTTACCCCTTCACCGACTCCGTCGCCGCCGCACTGTTCACCGGCTTATCGAGGTTCTTAATTTCCTTGTTGTAGAGAATTACAAAGAATACAACCGTCACAATGAGCGAAATAAATTCGGAGATCGGGAAGCAGAACCACACAGCGCCGAGGCTGATTTTCGAGAGCAGCCACGCCGCCGGTACCAGCACAACCAGCTGACGCATCACAGACTGCACAAGGCTGTACATGCCGTGGCCCGTCGCCTGAAACAGCGTCGAAAGCGTAATGCCGATCGCCGCCATCGGGAAGTGGATCGCGATGATTCTAAGCGCCGAGTCGCCGATCTCGTGCAGCTCCGGCGTCGCGTTAAAGATGGAAATCAGCGTGCCCGGGCAGATTTCAAACACGATAAGACCCGCAATCTCAATAATAAGCGCAATCACGCAGCCGATCTTCACCGCACCCGTCACACGCTTCTTGTTGCGCGCACCGTAGTTGTAGCCCATAATCGGCATGAGCCCCTGCGTCAAGCCGAACACCGGCATAAACACAAAGGACTGCAATTTAAAGTAAACACCGAACACATTCACGGCCACTGCGGAAAATCCTGCCAAAATGCCGTTCATTGCCATGGTCATCAGCGTGCCGATGGCGTTCATCACGATGCTCGGCAGACCCACAACGTAAATGTCCTTCATCGTCTTGCCGTGGAAACGGAAGCCCTTAAATTCCAGCGCAATCGCGTGGTTGCCGAAAAACAAAATGCAAAGGCCCACAATCATCGAAAGAATCTGGCCGCCAACCGTCGCATACGCCGCACCGGCCACGCCCATGTTGAAGTTAAAAATGAGGATCGGGTCAAAGATGATGTTTGCCACCGCGCCCACAAGCTGAATGATCATCGGCATCACCATGTTGCCCGTCGCCTGTAACATTTTTTCAATGACCGCAGCAAAGAAGAAGCCGAACGATGCCACCGTCACAATCGTGATGTACGTCGTGCCCATGCTGAGCACTTCCGCGTCCTGCGTGTAAAGCGCCGTAAACGGACGCGCCACAATCGCACCGAAAACTGCAAAGACCACATACGTGATTGCGGAAAGAATAATGCCGTGCGTCGCCGCGTTGTCCGCCGCCTCCTGGTCGCGCTCGCCGAGTCTGCGGGAAATGAGTGAGCTCACGCCCACGCCGGTGCCCACGCCGAATGCCACCAACAGGTTCTGAATCGGGAACGCCAGCGAGACCGCCGTCAGTGCGTTCTGGCTCACCTGCGCCACAAAGTAGCTGTCCACAATGTTGTAAAGCGCCTGAATCAGCATCGAGAACATTGCCGGCAGTGCCATCGTCAAAATCAGCGGCAGCATCTTCGCGGAGCCCATGCGGTTGTTTGCCGGGTCCTCAAGCTTCACCGTTTTTTCCGCCATAAAATCAAACTTCCTTCCTTTTTGTAAATTCTTTTGCAAATCTCTACGCTCCAAACGCGGTTTTTCGCATGAAAAGACTTCGCCGCAAGCACGGCGAAGTACGCTGTTTAAAGCCTTTAGTTTTCATTTTGTCCGACCGTTATCCTGTTCACAGTCTAAAATCGAACTGATACAGTATAACACACTTTATTTTCCGCCGCAACACTTCGCATAAAAACGCGCATTTTCACCAATTCCGCGCCCCAAAACAAGCCCTATCGTCACAGAATATTCACCTTTTGTTCTTGCATTCGACGCAATAAATCGGTACAATAAATACAAACTGGTCATACTCTGCACAAACAGGGGATTTCCGGGAGGAAACGAGGTCGCTTTTCGCCCCGCAATATTGAAATAAGGAAGGTAGAAATTTATGGCATCCGGCAAAATCATGATCGTAGACGACGATAGAAATATCTGTGAGCTTTTAAGATTGTATATTGAAAAGGAAGGCTTTGAAACAGCCATTGCAAACGACGGCAAGGCGGCCGTGCAAATGTTTGATTCCGTCAACCCGGACCTCATGCTGCTCGACATCATGCTCCCGGAGCTCGACGGCTGGCAGGTCTGCCGCGAGATCCGCAAAAAGTCCCAGTGCCCCATCATTATGCTGACGGCCAAGGGCGAAGTGTTCGATAAAGTCCTCGGCTTAGAGCTCGGCGCAGACGATTACGTCGTAAAGCCCTTCGAGACAAAAGAGGTCATCGCGCGCATCAACGCCGTCCTCCGCCGCATTGGCAAAAAAGAATCCTCTCAGGTGAAAGAAGTTCACTACGAGAATCTCTCCATCAATCTCACAAATTACGAACTCAAGGTCAAGGGCGTCCAGATTGACACTCCGCCGAAGGAAATGGAGCTTATCTATCATCTCGCCTCGAACCCGAACCGCGTCTTCACGCGTGACCAGCTCCTCGACGAAGTGTGGGGCTTTGATTATTACGGCGATTCCCGCACCGTAGATGTGCACGTTAAGCGCCTGCGCGAAAAACTCGAAGGCGTTTCCGATAAGTGGTCGCTTAAAACCGTCTGGGGTGTCGGCTATAAGTTTGAAGTGAAAGAATAAGCCGGCGAAAGGAAGGATTCCCCTTGCAAAAATCCCTGTTCGGAAAATACCTGCGCGTCACCATGGTCATCGTGCTCGCCAGCTTCATCGTGCTCGGCAGCGTCATGATGTTTGTGTTCTCGCAGTACACCAAAAGCGATAAGCGCAAACTGCTTATGCAAAACGCCTCATCCATGGCGTCCATTACTTCCGTCGTAGACATCACGAATAACGGTGCACCGGAGCTTCTGAAAGTCTTTGTGCGCACGTTCTCTCTCAATATCGATGCCGATATTTTCGTCACCGATCTCGAGGGCAACGTCCTGTTCGGCGCCTATGCCAACAGCACCTCAAATATCGGCGCAAACTTCACCCCGCAGACGAAGATTTCGGCAGACATCGTAAAGTGCGCGTCCGAGGGCTCCTATACCGGTGACGGACGCAAAAACGGCATTTACGATACCCCGTACTACGTCGTCGGCGTGCCGCTTTATTCCGTCGCCGAAACATCATCTTCCGAGGCAGGAGGCGAAAACAGCACCAGAGTGCCCGTCGGTGCCGTTTTTGCCGCCATGAACGCTGCCTCCCTCACAGAGTATCAGTTCGCCGCACTGCAAATGTTCCTCATCGCCGCAGCCGCCGCGTTCATTCTGGCATTCGTTGTCGTCGGCCTCTTCTCCTACCGGCTCGTCAAGCCCCTGCGGCAGATGTCCGCCGCAGCCAAAAGCTTCGGCGACGGCGATTTCTCCATCCGCGTGCCCGTCACAAGCAATGATGAGATTGGCCAGCTTGCCACCGCGTTCAACAACATGGCAGATTCGCTCTCCGGCAGCGAAAGCATGAACCGCAGCTTCGTCGCGAACGTCTCGCACGAGTTAAAGACCCCGATGACAACCATCGCGGGCTTCATCGACGGCATTCTGGACGGCACCATCCCGCCGGAGCGCCAGTCGCATTACCTGCACATCGTCTCCGACGAGGTCAAGCGCCTCTCGCGTCTTGTCCGCACCATGCTGAATCTCTCCCGCATCGATAACGGCGAGCTGAAGCTCCGCCCAAACGATTTCGATATTTCCGAGACCGTCCTCTCCACCGTGCTCACGTTTGAAAAGAGCATCGACGAGAAAAAGATCGACATCCGCGGGCTCGATACCTTGCAGCCCATGCAGGTGCACGGCGATGAAGACCTTTTGCATCAGGTCGTCTATAACCTTGTCGAAAACGCCGTCAAGTTCACAAACACCGAGGGCTACATCTCCTTCAACGTCTCGGACAGCATCGACCGCATCGTCGTCACCATCGAAAACAGCGGCTCCGGCATCCAGTCCGATGAGCTCCCCCTCGTGTTCGAGAAGTTTTATAAGACCGATAAATCGAGAAGTCAGGATAAAAACGGTATGGGTCTCGGCCTGTACCTTGTCCGCACCATCATCAAGCTCCACGGCGGCGACATTTCCGTCTCCTCCGTCGTGAACGAGTACACCCGCTTCTCGTTCTATATTCCGAAGCCGCAGGAACCCCCGAAGCTGAAGTACAATACCGGCTCCATCCCGGTCACCGTGCCGGTCGAAGATGCCGTCATCTCGGAGCGCCCCAAAAAGGAGCACCACGGCCACAAGGATAATAAAGAGCCCGATCAGAAATAAATCCAAAAGTGAGGTATCACACCATGGACGATTTTGAAAACAAAACCCCGGAAATGCAGGAGCCTGCTTCTTCCGAAGACAATATCCCCGAAACACCGGAAACCGCGGAGACCATTCCCGCAGAGCCCACCGTTTCTGATGAACCGGCCGCTCCCGCAGAACCGACTGTCCCCCCGGAACCGACCGTTTCCGATGCCCCCACGGCAGAGCCGCTCCCGAATGCCAAGCAGGCGCCGGAAGCCCAGCCCATCCCGAACGTGAACATTCCGCCGCAGCCGCAGCCCGTTCAGCATACCGGCTATTATCCCCCGCAGTCGCCGTATCAGCCCTACCCGTACAACACGCAGCCAAACGCCCCGCAGTACGGAAACCCGCCGTATGGCTATGCAAACTACAACACCCAGCCGCAGCCGGGGCAGTACCCGCCGCCCTACGGACAAGGTGCTTATCCCCCGCCGTACCCGCAGAATATGCAAAATCCGTATCCGCATCCCGCGCCGCAAAAAAGGAAAATGCCGCTCGGGTTGCGCATCCTCATCATCGTCATGTCCGTCCTCGTCGCAGGCTCCGTCATCGGCTTTGCTTCCTACGGCATCTACGCCGCCGTGAACCGCGATTACGGCGTCACAACGCTGCCGGGCGATCCGCTCATCCCGAACTTCCCGCATGAAAACGACGGCAGTGACAGCGAAACGCCCGGCGAAGACGAAACGCCCGATGCGGACGACAGCTTCACCCCGCCGGACATCGCCGTCACCCCGAATACGGAAGGTATCACCTTAGATAAAGAGCCGAATACCGCCGAGCTCGATATCGATGCCGTGTACGATAAGGTCATCCCGTCCACCGTGCTCGTCATCACGCAGAGCGGCGAAACGCAGGGCACAGGCACCGGCATTTTCGCAACGGAAGACGGCTACATCATCACGAACAGCCATGTCATTTTAAATTCCAAATCCGTTTCCGTGCAGGTCAAAACGTATGACGGTGAACTTCACGACGCCGTCGTCGTCGGGTTCGACAAAACCACCGACCTCGCCGTGCTCAAAATCGACGGCACAGGTTACATGCCCGCCGAGTTCGGCGACAGCGATGACCTGCGCATGGGCCAGTGGGTCGTCGCCATCGGCAACCCGGGCGGCGAGCAGTTCTCCGGCTCCATCACGCGCGGCGTTATCTCGGGCCTCAACCGTTCCGTCGGCTCGTACAGCTCGAACGGCATGACGTATATCCAAACCGACGCCGCCATCAATCCCGGCAATTCCGGCGGCCCGCTTGTCAACTTACACGGTCAGGTCATCGGCATCAGCTCCGCCAAAATTGTCTCCGAGCAGTACGAGGGCATGGGCTTCGCCATCCCGATCACCGGTGCAAAGAGCATCATAGACGACCTGCTTGCAGGCGGTTATGTGCAAGGCCGCGTCCGCTTCGGCATCAAAGGCACCGCCATCACCCAGATGCAGGCTGCCATGTATGACGTCCCGCAGGGCTTCATGATCAGCGAGATTGACGAAGACAGTTGCTTTAACGGCACAGATGTGCAGGCGTATGACATCATCACCGCCATCGATGATACCGAAACGAAATCGCTTGAAGAGCTCGCAAACGCACTTTTAAATTATAAGCCCGGCGATACCGCCGAGATCCACCTGTTCCGCCCGAACGAGAGCGGCGTAGGCGGCGAAGAATTTACCGTCACCGTCACCCTGCTCGAAGATAAAGGCGAAACGCAAGGCTAACACCTGCCTGCGGCAAGCGAATGAATAAAGTCTTTAGTCAAGTTTTCTTCGAGAAAACTTGCGAATTCCAAAGGCAGCGCCTTTGGTCGTCGTCCGCAGACGACGAAACACCTTTTGCCTCCCAAAAATCAGGACGGGAGAACAAACAGTCCGGTGGACTGTTTGTTCGTGGGAGACCCAATTAGGGGGTCTCCCAATGAATTTGCGCGGCAAATTCATAAAAACCGCCTTTAGAAATCCCTGAAAATTGCACACAATACACCAAGAAGCGCGCAGCTCCTCCAAAAGCTGCGCGCTTCTTTTTTAATGATATATCTCTCTTTGTTCGATATGATATTTTCCTCGCGGAAAATGATATAACACCTTATCTGAACGCCAGCACTGCGTACGTTACGCCGCTTTCGTTCAGCGATGCCATGCCGCTGCCGTCCGTCGGGGCGGTTTGGGTCTGCCGCACCGTCACCTGCGCCGTGGAAAGCGTCACGCCAAGGCTGTTCTGGCCGCCTGCCGCTATGCCGGCGTATTGCTTTGTGCAGCCCGTCGTCACCTGCGAAAACGGCTTGCCCACCGCAAAAACGATCACCGCACTCGGACTGAAGCCGAATAAGATCGTGCGCGAGGCCGCACCCGTGCCCGTGTACGTGCGCACCTCCGTCGGCGTATCTAAACGCTTTCTGCGCGTGTCATTTAAATGCAGGTTATCGTTTTGAATGTGCCCGCCAAGCTGCGACTCTATGGCTTCGTTGTCCGCCACAAAATCCACACGGCGCGGCTTGTCCGTCCCCTCCCAAAGGCAAAGGCCGAGAACCGTTGATTTTTTACTTGCTGCCATGTTTCTCCTTTCCGCTCATAAAACGTCGAGCGCGTTCCAAGTCTTGTTTCGAAGGTCGAGCACATTCCACGAGCTCCCCGCCGCGTCCTGTGCATCCCACGTGTTTTTGCCGAAATCGAACACCAAACTGAGGTGCGCAGGCAAAAACGCGCGCGCTTCGCTTTCCGCCGCCGCTTCGGAAATGCCCATGGTAGAGAGCACATTTATGTTCAGCACGCCGCCCTTTTGCGGGACGAGCTTCCCGTTGATGCCTGCCGCCAAAAGCTGCTTTTGCATCGCTTCCACTGTGTGGTCTGCGGGGGTCACCGCGCCGCGGGTCAGCAGCATCGCGCGCCGGTTTTTCGTGCTGTCCACGGATGGCACCACGCGGAACAGCGATTCAAACGCTTTCAGCCCGTCCTCCTCCGCCGTCTGCACAAACGCGTCGCGCCGCACATGAGAAAGCGTATCATATACGAGTTCAAACCCCTTTGCATACGCCGCAAGCTCTGCCGAAAGCCACTTGTCTTCGCCAAAATACAGCCCCGTTTTTTCGAGCATCGCGCGCATACGGGTTTCCAGTTCCGTCATTTGCCCTCCTTACTGCGTCTCCAACACATTTACAGCGCCCGCCGTGACGATCTCCCCGGCGTTCGGCGTAAAGTCCGCCACGCTCGCCGGCACCGTGCAGTTTTGTGCTACGCCCGTCTCCATCACCGCATGGATTAGCCCCGCCGTCACAAACGGCTCGCCCACCTCAAACGCATTCAGGTACGCCGTGATTGCCGCCGTGCACGATGCTTTCGCATCTTCAAACGCGCACCCGTCCTTCGGCTTCACGTAAACTGTCACCGGCTTTTTCACAGCCATCGCTGCAGCTACCGTCACGTCCACACTGATCTCCTTGAGCTTTTCGAGCGTCTCTCCGACTTTTCCGAGCACCTCGTCCGTCACCGCGCCGTTGTCGCCGTACAGGTACACTGCCACCGTGTTCACACCGTTTGCGCGCGGCACCACCTGAACGCTTTTCACGCCCGGTGTCATCAGCGCCGCACGGCGGTACGTCTCCGTGTTCGAGCCGTTCGGCAGTGCGTAAAAGCACCGTAAAAGGCGCGTGCGCAGCGCTTCGTCGTCCTCTTTATCCGCGCCACCCGTAAACGGCACATCGTTCGTCACGCTTTCAATGCCCGCTGGCGGCGTGATGAGCGTGTTCACCGCACCCTTTGCCGCGTTGCCGCGCCTGCCGCCCAAAACCGCCTGCGCCGCCGCTGTCACCGTCAGTGCGCCTGCGGGCAGCACAGCCGCCTCCGTCGTCTCATATTCCACCGCGTTTTCGCCGCTTGCCGCACACACCGTGCCCGCGGGGATCTCCGCCGCGTAGCTCAGCGCCGTTCGGCGCGAAAACGTCAGCGTGCCCACAGATTTCACCGCGTCCTTGCGCACAAGCCCGCGCTCTTCGGCGTGCAGATCAAGCGCCTCGCCCGCCGCCGTCTGCGGAAAGCAATTCAGCTTCAGCGATTCCGCCGCGCACAGCACCGTATACAGCTCGCCCGCCAGTACCTTCAGACGGATCGAAACGTCCGCCGCGTCCTCGGGCTCCACGCCCGCCAGCGTTTTGTATTCCGCCGCCATGTGCGCATAAATTTCCTCAAATTTCACACTTTCGCCCCTTTCACCGCAATCTCCCCCGTGCCGAGCATCGTCTGGAGTCCGAAGATAAACCGCTCCCCCTCGCGCCGCACGGAGACCGCTTCAACACCGGCTAAGGGCAACAGCGCCGCCTGCGCATACCGCAGCGCCCGCTCCTCGGCGTGCTCGTCCGATGCATCCAGCATATAAAACCGGCTGCCGAGCACGCGGTCATAGCAAAACGCGCCGCGTTTTAGGCAAATGCGGTTATACGCGCGCTGCATAAGCGCGTTAAGCCCCTCGGCCGTCTTCGGCAGCCCTGTCGCCGCCGTCTGCGTTATGCCGTTTAAAATCACGACCTCCACGCTATTCCTCCTTTTTCTCAAACACCTGCCCATTGATGACGACCGTGCCGTCGAGCTTCAAAACGATCTCCGCACCGCCCGCTGAGAACAGCCGCACCTCGCCGGGCAAAAGCGTTCCCGCATCGTTCACAACGCCAAGGCACACACCGCCGGTCATCACAGCCTCCGTACCCTGCGGCACACTCACCGCCATGCCGTACGGCACCGTTACAGTCGGTGCACGGCGCTCCAGCTCCGTGCAGACGGAAATCTCCCCGCCGCCCGTCGTCACAACGCCCGTTTTCACGCTTTCGGCCTTTTCCGCCGTCTCCTTTTTCGTCAGCCACATGTTCATGCCTCCTTTAAACCGGTTCAAAATGCAGCTCGGTCTTCACGTCTTTCCCGCGCAGCAAAACGTTTTTGGAGATGAGCCGCACCTCGCCAAGCTCCTCCGCCCGCATCGTGTCCCCCATGTTCCCGTCTATATAAGAAGCACACGTCAGCTTTAGCTGCTTTGCCGCCCTGCGGCTTTCATTTAAAAGCGCCGTCGGTGCTGTTTTCGCATAGGCGGAAAGATACCGCACGCGCACCTGTGGAGCCAAAGGATCGTGATATTCCGCGCTGTATGCGCCCGTCTGCGCGTTTTGCACCGTAACGCCGCTCAGCATTTTGTACGGGCAAAAAATCACCTCCCGCGCCGTCACCCAGTCGGGCTTCACCGTTTTCGGCACGTAGCTTTCAAAGTGCACGCCGCCGCTTTTGTCCGTATACGGCGTACAGTTTAGATATCTCTCAGAGAACGTTTGCAGCGCTTCAAAACAGCTCACGCCCTTTTCTACGGTCAGAACGCCCTCCACCGGCCGCCTGTCGCCGCCCACGGCGTGCAGCCCCAGCGGCATCAGATACATCCGCTCCAAAAGCCGCAGCGAGGGCAATCTAAGCTCCATCGGTGCCGCCTCGTTATCGAGCAAAAGCGCCGCGCGGCTGCGCAGGAAGAAGACCTCTGTGCGCGCGCCGTTCTGGCATTTCACGCGGTGTTCGTCTACGATGCCGTCAAAGATCACCGCGCCGTCCTTTTTAAGCACCGCCCCCACGGGCTCTTCCGTAAAAAGTCGCTTCCCCGCACTAAACCGCACCGTCAAACTGTCCGCCACCGTGTCCGCATTGCATTTTAAAAGCCATTCGCTCGGCTCCGCTTTAGGTGAGTGTTTTTCACCGCTTGCAAACACAAACTCAAGCGAAAAATCCGTCACGGAACATACACCTCCTCGCCGTCTTTCAGCGCCGCAATACACGCGATATGCCGGTTATTCTCCGCCAAGCGGTCAATCGAAACACCCGTAAAATACGCGTAATCCCACAAGCTCTCGCCCGCCTTCGCGCGGTATGTCCGGCCGGAGACCGCTTCGCTTTTCCCCGCCGTCTCCACAAAGGCGAACGTGTACGGTACCGTGTTTTTCTCCGGCACGCCGATGAGCGCAAGCTCGCTCAAAACCGCCTCAAACGGCCTGTGCCCTGGCAAGTACAGCGTATCTGTTTCACCGAAAAGCGCCTCTAACTCGCGGTAAACCGCCATCGCGTTCTCCCCGGTGAAGTGCCCCTTGCCTGTTACGCGCGCCTTGCGCTTGCCGACCGCCTCCACACGTTCTTCGCCGTCAACACCCACCGTCTCACGCAGCAGGCACGCCCGCTCGAGTTTTAATTCCGTCGGGTTCACCGGAAACACAAAGCTGCCAAACTGCATCGTCATCAGGTTCATGCAAACCTCCTGTCCGCACGAAGCGGCGCGGGATATCGCCGCTCCTCGCTCTCCAAAATGCCGGAGAGCGCCTGTGCGTTTTTGTATTCTTCTTCCACCTTATGCCTCCGCTCCGTTTTGTGTTCGCTGTGTGATTTTTTCACACGCACCCGCTTCTATCACAAGCTTATTTTCGCTCGCCGATTTCAAAACGCAGTGCGTGTACCGCGCACCGCCTGTTTGCAGTGTGAATTCGCCGGGGAGCGCCTCCTCGCCGCCTGAAAACCCGTGCAGCACAATCGTGTACACCGCTTTGCCCGCCACCGCCGCATACGGATTTTCCTCGCCGATGGCGTAATAGCGCTTGACCTTCGCTTCGTGCGAAATTTTCACCGCGTCCGCCGTAAATACCTTGTCGCCGATCATCACCGCCGCGCGTGCATTATCCGCCGCACCCGTCGCCGCCTGCACCGTGCAAAGCGTCACAAGGCAACTGAGCGCCGCCGAGTACGTCGTCTCGCTCCGCCTCACACTGCGCAGCGCACACGGCAAAGACGATACCGCCGCACACACCGCGTCAAACAGCCGCGCGTGGTCGTCCCTTTCGCGCGCATACAGCTGCACGCCGAGCACCGTTTCAAACACACCGTCCGCGTTTTCCTCCTGCATCACGCCCACCGTCACCGCAGCACGCTGCGGAAGCCTTTGCAGCGTGCCCGTAAACGCCGGGCGCACTGCGCAGTCCGGCAAAAGCACTTTCAGCTTTTCCGCAAGCGCCGCACTAAGCTCCGTTCCCGTCATCTTTTTCCTCCTTTTCCAGCACCGCGCGCACGTAAAGCGCCCCGCAAATCCCGCTTTTTTCCTCGGCATATAAAACGCGGAATGTCTCGCCGCCCACAGTCAGCCTCGCGTTCTCCGCGCCGCAAAGCACTTTGCCGTCGCCGAAGTAAACATACAGCGGCTTCATCGCCCCGCCGAACGTCTCCGTTTCCGCCTGCAAGGCCGTTTTGTCTTCCTTCAGGCGATGCACAACGCCGCGGCAAACGACCTTCTCGCCGCTTATCTCCGCCGTCATCTGCTGTGCCCTCAAAAATACATTCCTCACACTGTGTCCTCCGCCACGCCGAAGTAAAAATCCTCGTCACGCAAAAGCCCGGACACCGCCCGCTCGCACTGCTTTGCATAGGCGAGCGCCCTTTCGCTGCCTTTGTCAAATTCCGCGCGCACCTCGCCCGCCGTCAGGCTTTTCGGCGATGCTGCTTCCTCCAAAAGCCAAAACTGATACGCCGCCTGCGCCGCAGCCGCTGCACACAGCGCTTCCTCATGCGCGTTTTCTTCCTCCACAGTGCAGCAAAGGCGCGCTTTCAGCCGCTGCACCGCATCGCCGCTCAGCATCAAAAGCAGGTCTTCGCGGTCGTCATTTGTCAAAAGCTTCAGCCGTTCCAGCACGTTTCGTATCTCCATTTGCCCCTCCTTTTTTTATTCGGCAAAGCCGTACCAAAGCGGTACGGCTTGCCAGAATCGAATAAAATCAGTAGCTAAGGCCCTGTGCGGCGCCGCCGTAGATCTGTGCAAAGCCCGCCACAGCGCTCACGGCCGCGCGCTCCATCTGGCGGTCGATGAGCTTGTCGTAGTCGGTCAGCACATCGCCCGCCTGCACCATCTCAAGCGCACAGTTCTTGTCGAGCGCAATGATCTTCTTCGCGTCCATGGACGGCACATGGATGAGCGTCGCGCCAAGCGGCGTGATGAGCTTGCCCGCGCCCTTAATGTTGAGGCTCGCCTGCGCGTCCTTAAACTCCGTGATCTTAAGGAGCGCCTGCAAAGCAGTCGTTCCGGCCAGGATCGTATTGAAGTTATAGTCGGAAAGCTTGCCCCACAGCGTCACAAGGTCGTTGTAGGTCGGCGCAGCGGTAAGCGCCGTCACGGTGATGCCCATATTCGTGCCGTCGCCGTTTAACAGCACGTCCACTGCGTCCTTCATCTGTCTGCGCGCAATGTACGCACCGATCTGGCGCAGAATGACCGTAAAGAGGTCCAGTCTGTGGTGGCGCAGCGCTTCGTAGGAGCTGACAATCAGTCTGCCGCGCTTATGCAGCGTCACAAGCGAGCCCGCCGTCTTGATGACCGTCTCCGGAATGGCCGCGCCCTCCGCTACGGGGTCTTCGATCTTCTGGCCAGAAGCCGTCGCCGTCTGCACGGTGCGGTAATCGAGCGTGTCGATCTTCGTCACGGTCGCCGCGATGTCCGGCAGGGAAGACGCCATCTCCATGCCCTGGCGCACTGCGCGGGCGACGTATTCCGGGAACAGCGCCGCGCTCTGCGAGGAGGTGAAAAACTTCTCCACGGTGTCGCAGTTCGCACCGCTCACACGGATGCCGAAGCGTTTAAGCTGTCTCTGGTACGCATCAAGCCCCGCAAACGGTGTGCCCGCGTAGTTCTGGGAGCCGTCCAGCTCCTCCAAAACCTGTGTAAAATTCTTGCCCGGCACGCCGTACATGCCTTTTTCGAGTGTAATGTTTTCAAATGCCATCGTATAATCCCCTTTCTTAAATACGGAACGCGCCGTCGTCTGCCGCGTTCGTGTCTTCCGTCTTTTCCGCTGCCAGCTGCGGCATTACGGGCATTTTGCGCTCCGCCGCCTTTGCGAGCGCCGCCGCCATTTCTTCCAGTTCTGCAATGCCGAGCGACTTTGTGATCGCCTCCGTCAGCCCGCGTTTAAACTCCGGCTGCGCCACGGCGCTCAGCTTATAGATGCGTTCGCACAGCGCCGCACGGTAGCGGTCGCCGCACTCCGCGCGGTCGAAAAGCGCTTTCAGCTCCGTTTTGAGCGTGTTGAGTTCCTCCTTCGCCACCGTCACGCTGTCTTCGCCGTCCGCGAGCTTTTTTACAATGTCGTACACCGTTTTGACCTCCTTTTTCTTCTCCGATTCTTCAAAGCGCGGCGAAAATTTCTTTACCACGCCTGCCGCGCGCTGTGCAGGCACTGCCACGAATGAGAATTCATACGCATCCGCCGCACCGCTTAAAATACGCACACAGCGCTTGCCGTTGTACGTTTTCCCCGGCACGTGCACACAGCTTTCCGCGCCGCACACGGAGCACACGCGCTTTTTCACTGCGCACCCCACGCTGACTTCCTTGCGTATGCCGCTTTCAATGGATTCAATAAACGCCTTCGTCCCGTCGTTTCGCGGCACATACGCCTGTGCGGTGAGCTGCGCATACGGCTCGTTTAAAGATGTTACCTTTCCGGGAATTTCCTTCACCGCAGCGTCAAACACGCGCGCCGTCTGATTTTTGCTCGTCGGCTCGTGGTCTAAAATGCCCGTCTTGCCGACAAACAGCTTTGCAAGCTCCTCGAGTGTCTCTTTCGTAAAGCACTCACCGTCTCTATCCACCTCGTTGTCGCACAAAACGACCGAAAACGTGTACACCTCCTCCGGCTTATAGGCGCGGCGCGTGTAAAGGTTGATCTTCTCCATCGCCGCTTTATCCGGCTGTACCGCCGTTACCGTTTCGCTCAAGCTTCCCCCTCCTTTAAAAGCTGCTCCGTCTTCGCCATGAGATACGCCGCGTTCGCGTGATCGACTTCGTCCTGCATCGTGATCTCGTTCCAATCGATTTCCACCGTGTCGTCAAGACCATTTAGCCGCAGCCACGTTTTGCAGATCTTCAAAACCGCCGGCTCCAAAATTCTGCGGTACGCCGTCAGCTCGCTCGTCAGCATGTCCGCCTGCTGGCTCGACATGCGCTCCGTCGAGGACCACGAAAGCCCCAGCAAAAACGGCGGAATGCCCATTTTCGCCACAATCTGCTCCAGCATCTGCCGCACGGGCACTTCGCTGTCCATCTGCTGCCCGTCCGCGCCGATAGCTTTAATCTGCACGTCGCCCACCGCCACAAAGTCACTCACGCCGGGGCCGTGCATCGCACGGCTCCACTCCTTTGCAAGCTGCCCCGCGCGGTCACCCGCGTTCATGTAACCCTCGTTTTTGCACGTCACCGCAAAGCGCATATTGCCCATGCGCTCCCAGTTGATGCCGACGGTGCGGTAAATTTTCAAAAGCACCTCGCTCACAAACGGCAGGCCCTTTAAAATGGAGCTTCCCATCGCGCTGCCCGGCATCGGGTTTAACGCCGAAGTCAAAATGAGCTCCGGGTAGCGGCACGGCTCCGCACGCCCGTCCCTTACGACGAACACGCCCGTTTCAAGCGGCGAGATGAGCCGAATCTCGAGGTCTTCGAGCGACGCATTATACAGCGCCCGAATTTCCCCGTTTGCGAGTACGATCTCCCCAATTGCATTGCCGTACGTTAAAAGCTGCTCAAAATAGACCGATAAAAAGTTATCGATGCCCATATTGCAGCCGTTTACGGGCACGGTTTTTAAAAACCCGCGCAGCGCGTTTTCCGTGTGCTTTTCGGGGCAATACACCTCAAACCCGCCGATAAGACGCACCAGCTTGTAAATTGCCGCGTCGATGATCGGCACCTGCTCGCGCAAGGCACGGTACAGTGCACGCTCGCCTGCCGTCACCGGCAGTACCGGCGGGTACCCGCCCTGTGTCTGCACCGAAACGGCCGTGCGCTTCTCCTTTTTCAAAAATCCCAAATGCTAACTCCTTTCCCCGTCTCCCTTTGCACCGCGCAGGCAAAGCTTTCGCCCGCGCCGAGCACCGTGGAGACAAAATAGCGGATGTCGTCCATGGCATGGTCATTCTCCTTCACAGGCACATCCCGCGCGCCGTCGTCTGCCCAGCGGTAGAGGGAAAACTCCCGCACCGCGTCCACGCAGCCTTTTGTCACCTTGATCTGCCCCGTGCGCAGCGCCGTTGCCGTCATGCGGATGCCGTTTAAAACGTCGTTTTTCGCCGCCGTCACTGCAAAACCACGGCTCTGCAAAAGTGTGATAAAGCTCGCCGCCGAGGGGTCGCATACAATCACATCGGGCGTTCTGCCGCGAATGAGCTCCAAAAAGCCCTTAAAGTGCTCCTCGTCCGTGCGCCGCGTGTTTTCAAGCCGCGCGTCAAAGTAATACTCGTCTACGCGGTACCACACGCCGCACAAAAGCCCCCAAAGGCCCATGGAGGTCGGGTTTACCGTACCGTAATCGATGGACACCGCGTACCGCTCAAAGTCCGCTTTCGGCACTTCGCACAGGAGGTCAAGCGCAAACGGGTAAATCAGTCCCGTCGCCGCCGTCCACTTGCCCTCGATGAACCGGCTGTAAAACGCGCCCGAAAACATCGTTCGGTAGCGCTTTCGCACATCTTCACTGAGCGACGGGTTGTCCTCCATCGTAAAGTGCAGGTAAAGCGCGTTTCGGCTCTCGGCTTTCAAAATCCACTCGCGGTAAAACCAGTGCTGCGGATGCTCCGGGTTGCAGTTGAACCACAGCTTCGCGTTTTTCAGCGAACAGCGCGCAATGCCCTGCTCCACAAAAGAGCGCGGCATCAGCGCAACCTCGTCAAACAAAACGCCGCCGAGCGTCATGCCCTGAATGAGCGCCGCGCTCGATTCATCTCGTCCGCCGAAAAGGTAAAAGCGGTTTTCTCTGCCCTGATACGATAGGATAATCTCGTTCTCTGCCTGCCGCACGCGCATGGAAAAGCCCATAGACTTTAGCTTTGGTATAAGCTCCGCGACCACATTTCTCCGCACAGAACGGATCGTTTTGCCGCACACCGCAAAGCTCGTATTTTGAAAGCGTGCCATCGCCCACAGAAAAAAGGATATCCCCATACAGGTGGTTTTGCCGCTGCGCACCGCGCCGTCGCAGATGACGGCAAGCTTATCCCGGTGCGGGCTTTTTTCGCCCCACCAGCACAAGACCTGCATCTGCTTTTCGGAAAACGGCGTCACGGCTTATCCCCGTCTTTCAGCGCCGCCGCACCGCTTTCAATGGCGGAGAGCAGCGCCTGTGCACCCGTCCCGCTCGTCTCGAGCTCACTGAGGAGCCGCAGCGCTTCGATCCGGTCGAAAAAACGAATTTCCATGCCGCCGTTTTTCGGTCTGCGAATTTCGGAGACGGCGAACAGATCCATGTTTTTCAGCGTGCGCGGGTTCACGTCCTCGCAAAAGAGCAGCCTTACGGCATCGTGAATGCCGCCGAACGCCAATCTGCGAAAGCCCTCCTTCGCCGTTTCGTTCACCATGTTCCACATCCTCTCTGAAAGTTTTGAAGCGCCAAACGGCGTTCGTTTTTTTCGCCCGCCTGTTTGTCTCTTCACCCATACCCCCAAAACGCAGAAAAGTTTCCCTCAAAAGGGAAACTTTTCAAATTCATGTCCTCCGATGTCCTACAATGTCCTGCGATGTCCGCCGGTTTTTATTTAATTTCAGACTCCCTCTGATTGAGGAAAAAGAAGAGATAACGCGCATCAACGCATGCTCACAGCTATATAAAAAGGGCGGCTTTGAGCCGCCCTTTCAGGGAACCTATGCAACTGGGTTTCCTACGGCTAAACAGTCCCCCGGACTGTTTAGCCTACCTTCCTGGTTTTTTTGTTAGGCAATAAGATTTCGCTTTCTGCGGAAAGCGACTTAGGGCGCTTTCCTAAGAACCCGCAAGTTTTCTGAAGAAAACTTGACCAAAGACTTTATTTGTCGTTCTCCGTGAGCACATCGTGCATCAAAAACGGCAGACATTTCTCGAATTTCACGCCCCAAATAGTGTTGTCACCGCATGCTTTTCTCGTTTCTTCTATGCACTTTGCGGTGTACCGCACGGCGGCGGCACAGGCTTCCTTTACCGTTTTGCCGTTTAACATCGCCCCCAGCATCACGGCCGCGAAAATATCCCCCGTGCCGTGGTATTTGCCCGGCACGCGGTCGGAAAGCACCAGCGCCGTCTCGTCTTTTTCCCTATCGTAGCACGCCGCGCCGATTTTCTTCCCGTCCGTATACGCACCCGTCAGAATGACGATCTTCGGCCCAAAGTCGGAAAGGGCTTTCATTACTCTTTTAAGCTCCTTTTCGTCATACGGCCCGTCCTTAAACGGCTCGTGCAAAAGGCAATACGCCTCTGTCATGTTCGGCGTTAAAATGTCCGCTTTTTCGCAAAGCCTCGTCATGCTCTGCGCCGTTTCTTTATTAAAAATGCCGTACAGCGTGCCGTTGTCGCCCATCACGGGGTCTACAAGGCGCAGCGGACGGCTGTGTTCGTCCGTAAACAGCTCGAAAATTTCCCGCACAGTGTCAATCTGCTCACGGCTGCTGAGGTACCCGGAGCAGATGCCCTCAAACTCGGCCCCCTCGCGCTTCCAGTGCTGTGCCGTTTTCAGCATATCGTCCGTCAAATCGCGGTACACGGGATCTTTAAAGCCGCCGTGTGTGGAAAGCACCGCCGTCGGCAGCACAGATGTCTCGCACCCCAAGGCGGACAGCACCGGCAGCATCACCGTAAGCGAGCATTTCCCCGCACCGGAAAGATCGTTGATGACCGCCGCGCGGCGCGGTTTTTCTTCTGTATTTAAAAACTGCATCGGGTTTTTCCCTCATTTCAAAAGTATTTCCGCTTTTATTGTAACCGCGTCGGAAAATAAAGTCAATTAGCGGTTTACAGGTGAAAAAAAGAATGGTAAAATAAAGGGTACACGTACAGGCAAATGCCTGCACCCGCGAAAGGAGCTTTCTATGAAAACCGAAAAGCAACGCAAGCTCATCGTTCGCATCGGCGCGGCGATTTTGGCCGGGCTGATGATCCTCTCGGCACTTTCCGCCGTACTATTCAGTTAAATACATTCAACCGTAGAAAAAATTAACCCCTTGAAAATACATTGTAAAGGAATGATCCACCCATGAGTAAACCGAAGTATTATATTTCGACGGCTATCGCCTACACCTCCAGCCGCCCGCACATCGGCAACACGTATGAGATCGTGCTCGCCGACAGCATTGCACGCTATAAGCGCATGGAAGGCTACGATGTCTACTTCCAGACCGGCACGGACGAGCACGGCCAGAAGATTGAAGAAAAGGCCAATGCCGCCGGCATCACCCCAAAGGAATATGTCGACAACGTCGCGAAGATTGTCAAGGCGAACTGGGACGTGATGAACACCTCCTACGATAAATTCATCCGCACCACGGACGATTACCACGAAAAGCAGGTACAAAAAATCTTTAAAAAGCTCTACGAGCAGGGCGATATTTATAAGGGCCACTACGAGGGCATGTACTGCACGCCGTGTGAGTCCTTCTTCACCGAGTCCCAGCTTGTCGACGGCAAGTGCCCGGACTGCGGCGGCGAGGTCAAGCCCGCAAAGGAAGAAGCGTACTTCTTCAAGATGAGCAAGTATGCAGACCGCCTCATCGACCACATCAATAAGCACCCGGAGTTCATTCAGCCGCCGCAGCGCAAAACGGAAATGATGAACAACTTCCTCCTGCCCGGCCTGCAGGATCTCTGCGTTTCCAGAACCTCCTTCAAGTGGGGCATTCCGGTCGATTTTGACGACAAGCATGTCGTGTACGTTTGGCTCGACGCGCTCACAAACTACATCACCGGCATCGGTTACGACTGCGACGGCAACTCCACCGAGCAGTTCAAGCGTGATTGGCCGGCAGACCTGCACCTCATCGGCAAGGACATCATCCGCTTCCATACCATCTACTGGCCGATTTTCCTCATGGCGCTCGACCTGCCGCTGCCGAAGCAGGTGTTCGGTCACCCGTGGCTTCTGATGAACGGCGGCAAAATGAGCAAATCGAAGGGCAACGTCATTTACGCAGAAGACCTTGTAGACCTCTTCGGCGTAGACGCGGTGCGCTATTTCGTCCTGCACGAGATGCCGTTTGAATCCGACGGCACCATCACGTGGGATCTGATGATCGAACGCACGAACTCCGACCTTGCAAACACGCTCGGCAACCTTGTAAACCGCACCATTTCCATGACAAACAAGTACTTCGGCGGCGTTGTAGAGAACAAAAACGTCGTAGAAGATGTCGATAACGATTTAAAGAGCGTTGTGCTCGCCACAAAGAACAGCGTGCAGACGAAGATGGATCAGCTGCGCGTGGCAGATGCCATTTCCGAAATCTTCACGCTCTTCAAACGCTGCAATAAGTACATTGACGAAACGATGCCGTGGGCGCTTGCAAAGGACGAAGCGAAAGCCGACAGACTTTCCACCGTTCTCTATAATCTTGTGGAAAGCATCACGATCGGCGCGGCGCTCCTCACGCCGTTTATGCCGGACACCGCAGAGAAGATCGTCGCACAGCTCGGCACGACCTTGCGCGCATACGATACGCTCGATACGTTCGGCGTTTACCCGAATGGGGGTAAAGTAACAGACAAGCCGGAGATTCTCTTCGCCCGTATCGATCCGAAGGAGATGGGCGAGAAGATTGCCGCTGTGGAAGCGAAGTACGCTCCGAAGGAAGAGCCGAAGAAGGAAATTGAGGGTCTTGCCCAGATCAATATTGAAGACTTTGCAAAGGTTGAGCTGCGCGCCGCAAAGGTCGTTGCCTGTGAGCCGATCAAGCGTGCAAAGAAGCTCTTGAAGCTTACGCTCGACGACGGCACCTCCACACCCCGCACGGTCGCGTCCGGCATCGCGAAGTGGTATAAGCCGGAAGACCTCATCGGTCACACCGTCATCGTCGTCGCGAACCTGAAGCCCGCCGTGCTCTGCGGCGTGGAAAGCCAGGGCATGATCCTTGCGGCAGACGCAGGCGAGGACGATGTGCGCGTCGTATTTGTGGACGGCACCCCGGCAGGCTCCAAAATTCGCTAAGGAAAATCTCTATGATATTTGATTCCCATGCACATTACGACAGCGAGCAGTTCGACATCGACCGTGACGAGCTGCTCGGCTCCGTACTGCCGCAAAAGGGCGTCGTTGCGGTCATCAATATGGCAGCCGATTATGAAAGCCTCAAAAAAACCGTGGCGCTCTGTGAAAAATACGATTATATCTACGGTGCAGTCGGCATCCACCCGGAGTGCGCAAACGACCTGCCCGATAACTGGCTTTCGGACGTGGAAGCGCTGCTTTCCCACCCGAAGATCGTCGCCGTCGGCGAGATCGGCCTCGACTACCACTGGGAGGACGAGTGCCCGCGCGAAAAGCAGAAAGAGGTGCTTATCGCCCAGCTGGAGCTCGCGAAAAAACACGACCTGCCCGTTGTCATCCACGACCGCGAGGCCCACGGCGATATGATGGACATTCTGCGGAAATACAAGCCGAAGGGCGTCGTGCACTGCTTTTCCGGCAGTGCAGAATTAGCACAGGAGACCGTAAAGCTCGGCATGTACATCGGCCTTGGCGGTGTTGTGACGTTTAAAAACGCGCGCCACAGCGTGGAGGTGGCAAAGACCATCCCGCTCGACCGCCTTTTGACCGAAACGGACGCGCCCTACATGGCGCCCGTGCCATTCCGCGGCAAGCGCTGCGACAGCTCCATGATCCCCTACGACGCGGCGAAGATTGCCGAAGTGCGCGGCATCACGGCGCAGGAGGTTTTAGAAACCGCCTGCGAAAACGCCTGCCGCCTTTTCGGTATCACGCTGCCGAGCGCCGCAAAATAAAAGGAGCGATTATCTTGACCATCACGTATGAATACGGCGATAACCTCTACATCAACGTCACGAACCAGTGCCCGAACGCATGCGACTTCTGCCTGCGCAACAACAGCACGGGCAGCCTGTACGCGGATAACCTCTGGTACAAGGGCGCGGAGCCGACAAAAGAGGAAATCTTAGCCGACCTTAAAAAACGCGACCTCAATTCATACGCGGAGATTGTCTTCTGCGGCTACGGCGAGCCTGCCTGCCGCTGGGACGACATGCTTTGGCTTGCCGCGCGCTTAAAAGAAATGGGCAATTACACCCTGCGCGTCAACACAAACGGCCTTGCGGACTGCATCACCGGGCGCAACGCCGCGCCGGAAATGCACGGGCTTTTGGACATTGTGTCCGTCAGCTTAAACGCGCCGACCGCCGAAAAGTACGATGCGGTATGTCACTCGAAATACGGCCCCGAGGCGTTTGACGCCATGCTGCATTTTACGGCAGAAGCCGTGAAAAACGTGCCGCATGTGGTGATGACGGTCGTCAGCACCATGCCCGCAGAGGACATTGAAGCCTGCCGCAAGCTGTGCGAAAACGCCGGCGCCAAGTTCCGCGTACGCGAGTATATCTCCGAATAACTGCATAAAATAACGAAAGCAGAGTGCTCAATCCGAACACTCTGCTTTTTGTTTTGTGATTTTAGTTTAATTTAATCTTGAATGTGATCGGCTTATCGGACGTGTAGTTCGTCTTGATATGCAGCCCGTTTTCGTCGCGCGTCCACGCGGGTGCATCGTCTGTGCCGAGCACCGAAACGCTCTCGACTAAACCGTGGTACACCGTACCGGCGGTGTGCTCCTGCATACGCAGGGAGTGAATGTGGTATTCGCCGTTGCCGTTCGCCTTCAGCGCGATGGCAAAGAGCGTATCTCCCTTTGCCGTAAAGCGGAAATCCTCGCCTGTAAAGTTCTTTTTCACGCCGTCGGAAAAGCCGCCGTCCTGCACCTTTGTGGGGCCTTCGCCGAACGTCCTCCACACGTGCGTGCCATAGATTGCTTCGCCGTTCACCTGCATCCAGTCGCCGATGGCAGTCAGCACCGCGGTGTCCTCATCGGAGATGGTTCCGTCTGCTTTCGGGCCTACGTTTAAAAGCAGCGCACCGTTTTTGCTGACGATGTCCACAAGGTCGCAGATGATATCCCCCGCCGGGCGGAAGTCGTTGTTTTCCGTGTAGCACCAGGAATTCAGCGCAATGGCGGTATCGGTCTGCCAGAAATACGGCTTGATGTCCGCCATTTGCCCGCGCTCAATATCCGGCACCGCCGTGCCGAACATGTACGCGTCGAATTTATAATCGATGGCAACCTCCTCGCCCCATTCCGCAGCGCGATTATAATAGTACGCCGCCGCTTTTTTGAGGTACGGCTTTGCCGTCTCCTGCTGAATCCACCAGTCAAAATAGAGAATTTTCGGGTGATAATTGTCGATGAGCTCGCACGTGCGCACAAGCCAGTCTTCCATGAATTCTTCAGAGGGCTTGCCGTCGATGGCATCGAAATTCTCCGGGTCGGGCATGGAGGGCCAATAGATGTCGTCGCGGTCCGGGTTTTGCGGCATATCGCTCTCAAACTTTTTGCCGTTGCTCATGAAGAACCAGTGCTCAATGCGGTGCGAGGATACCCCAAGCGTCATGCCCTGCGCTTCCACGGCCGCTTTCAGCTCGCCGACTATATCGCGCTTCGGTCCCATCTCGTAAGCGTTCCAGTGCGAAATATTTGAGCGGTACATCTGGAAACCGTCATGGTGCTCCGCCACCGGCACAACGTATTTTGCGCCCGCCTTTTTAAAAAGCGCAGCCCATGCGTTCGGATCAAACTTTTCCGCCTTAAACATCGGAATGAAATCTTTGTAGCCGAAATCCTTGTGTGCACCGTAGGTTTTAATATGGTGCTCGTAGACCTTGGAGCCCTCTATGTACATGTTACGCGGATACCATTCACTGTTAAACGCCGGCACGCTGTACACGCCCCAGTGGATGAAAATGCCGAACTTCGCCTTTTGATACCACTTCGGCGTCTGCCAGCTTGAAAGGGACGCCCACGTGTCTTTGTACGGCCCTTTTTCGATCACGTCGTCAATGTTCTGCAATGCTTTTTTCATATCGATCATACTATTTTCCTCCCAAAAGGAACTTTTCTCTTCCCTATTATATCAGCACATCAGAAATTTACAAGACAAAAGCCGACGGAAACCCGCCGGCCTTTTGCTGTTATTTGCTTCTGTAATAGACGTCGTTTAATTCTTTGAGCCACTTTTTGTCGATGCCGTTGAGCCCCTGCCCTTCTTTGGCGGTCTCCGCTTCGGCGGGCACGGCCCAGTAGGCGGAAAACGCGCGGAAGTGGTCGATGCGCACGGCGAATTGTACGCGTCGGTCGGCGTGAAATGGTAATCTTACACAGATTTCAGGGAGAACTTTTGAATTGTACGTCATTCGATAAGGAGCACCACGGCGCTTACGTCGTCCTCGTGCCCGTCTGCGCGGTCTTTTACGGCACGCTCCACAATGCGCTCGGAAAGCGCCTGCGGGTCGTCGTCCTCATAGTTTGCGATTAAGTCGCACAGCCACTCCGTGCCGGAAGCCGTCACGCCGTCCGAGACCATGACGAGCATATCGCCCGCATCGAGGTCTTTTTCGCTGCGGGCAAAGGCGATTTCCGGCAGAATGCCCACGGGCACGCTTTTGGCTTCCAGATACTCCGTCTTCTTGCGCCTGCGCAGCACCGTGCCCGCCGCGCCCGCCTTGCGCAGGGAGACGTGCCCCGTAAAGAGGTCGATGCACGCAACATCCAGCGTTGCAAGCGACTCCTCCCCGCCCTTTGCGAGCATGGCGGAGTTGATCATCTTCAGTGTGCTCTCAAATCCGATACCGGCTTTGAGAAGCGACTGCGCCATACCCGCGGTCATTGTGCCGTCCACAGCTGCCCGGCCGCCCGTGCCCATGCCGTCGCTTAAAACCGAGATATACCGCCCGCTGCCGTCCGTGAACGCCTCGGCGCAATCGCCGCAGAGAGACGCGCCGTTTGCTGCGTGCTGTGCAAAGCCGCGCTGCACGGCATAAACGGGCTTCTGGCACATTTGCAGCTTTAAGGTATCGCCCGCCGCCGTCACGCTCGGCTGCGTGAACGTGCGCCCGCACGCGCCGGAGATCTCGCGTGTCAGCTGCCCTTTGTTGATGTGCACCCCGTGTGTGCGGCAAATGTTTGCTTCAATCGTCATGCGGCCGAATTTATCAATGCGGCAGCAGACTTCAATCGGCGTGAGCTCGCGGTGGCGCAAGACCTCGCGCACCTGCTCTGCACTGTCCTCATCAAAGCGCTGGTACTGCTCGAATTCCTCCGCCATGTCGCCGAGCATCTGCGCCGTGGAGCGGAAATGTTCTTCTACGATGGCGCGCACCTGTTCGGCGCGCATACGGGCGCTTTCTTTTGCCAAAAGCTCGCGGTATTCGCCGTTTACGGCGTCTCTCAGCTCCATGGCACGGTTGCAGCGCGTCAAAAACGGCACATCAAAGTCGCTGCGTTCGATTTTGCCGCGCTCCCGCAGCGGATACGAAAGCCGCGAGAACGTTTTTTGCGTCTCGTCGCGATTTTTGCGCCAGCACACTGCGCATTGGCTGCACCCGGTGCAAACCTTCTCCGCCGCGCGGCCGTACACATGCGGCAGGTCAGCCGCCGCGGTCGTCTCCAGCTTTTCCGAGATGCGATCTACGGAATCCGATGCGCTGCGCATGGCTTCCGCCGTATACCGCAGACGTAAAATAACGTTTTTTCTAAGAGAATCGCCCGGCAGCCTGTCCCCGTGCGCGGTGAATAAATTGGAAAGCCGTCGGCTCTGCGGCAAAAGCATGTATAAAATGGAGGCCGCGGCCACCTCCACCGCGCCGTAAAACACCTGCGAAGTGCTGTTCACCTGCAAGGACGCGATGCCGTTTGAAATGACGAACGCCACCGCCACGGCGAATTTGCCGAGTGGCGAGAACACGCCGGCCATCAGCCCGCCGAGACCGTACGCGCCGGAGAGATACGAAAGCCCCGCCGTGGAGAGCCCCTGCACCGTGCCCGCCGCAATGCCCGCCACCGCGCCGCCCGCAAGCCCGCCGATGCGCGCGCAGACGAGTACCGTCAGCACGATGAGCACGCGCCCGACGGAAATGTGCGAGACGGTCACGTTTGAAAACGAGAGCAGCAAAACGCCGAGCGAGACGATAACAGCCGCCACGTCGCCGCTGTCAAACACGGCGGTCTCGCGGTGGGTCTCCAAAAGCTGCACGGTGCGGCGCAGAAAATACGCCGTGCCCGCCGCCAAAAACGACTCCGCAATGTACATGGCGAGCACATTTGAAAGCGAGCCGTTTAAAAACACCATGGCGATGCCCGTCGAAAGCAGCGGCAAAAACGCTGTGACCGGTGCGAAGACCGGGTGGTCGCGGATGGACTTTAACTCCGACAGCGACCAGCGGATGGCCCCCACGGCGAGCAAAGCCGCGATGTAGCGCGCGGGGATATCCACGGGCGACGGGAACAGGTAGCCCACCGCGCCGCCGAGGATGACCGCCCACATGGTCGAAACCGGCGCTGCCGCCGCGCCTGCCGCCGCAAACGGCGCGTATTTGCCAAAGACCAGCCCGCGCGCCGTTAAAAAGCCTGCAAGGCCGCCCGCCATCAGCCACACCGCCCTGCGCACATACGGCACGGTAAGGGCCGCGCTTATGCGGTCCCGCACTCTTAAAACTGCTTTTTCCTCCATTGTCTTTTCCGCCCTTTCCTGCACTTTGTCTTTTCTGTGCTACCATTATACGAAGCCTTGCCCGCAGGAAAACACGAAACAGGCAGGCGGGTTTTAGGATTGTTTTGTGAAAAGCACAAGATTTCTGTCGCCGCGCCTTTCATGCGCATTTTCCTTGTCGGTTTCTCTTGCTTCCCACGTGGAAATTTACAGTTTTCCGGCTGTGCCGACTTGACAAACCGCAAAAAAGGGCTTAGAATAGCGGTAATATCAAAACCGATGATTGGAAATAGTACCCGATGCAAAACGGCAAAGAGAGCCCCTTTCGGTGAGACGGGGTGCGGGCTGCGCGGCGAATGGCTCCATGAGGGCGGGCGGGAAAATCGCCCGACGTTTGGCCGCGTTAGAAGCCAAGCCGTAACTACGGCTGTAAAGCGGGCGTTTATGCGCCAATTTGGGTGGTACCGCAGGAATTTGACCTCTTGTCCCTTGTTTTAAGGGCGCAAGAGGTTTTACTTTTTGGGGTGCATCTGAAAAGTCAAAAACTTGTCTATTCCACAAATACGGACGGTTTCTGCGTTGAAAATTCTCGGCAGCCGGAAGGCTTCCTGCGGTTTTCGCCTTGAACCCGCCTCGTCTTTGCGAAATATCCTGCGTTTCCTTTGTTTTCAGATACACCCGTAAAAGCCTGAAAATGCAAAATCAAATGAATCATATAGAAAGGTGTCGTTACGATGGAATACAAATTTTCAGACCGCGTGCTCACGTTAAAGCCCTCGGCAATCCGTGAAATCTTTAAATACGCCGCTGACCCAAGCTATGTTTCGCTTTCCGCCGGCAACCCTGCGCCGGAAGCGTTCCCGTCTAAACAGCTTGCCGCCATTTCCGCAAAATTGATGGAGGAGGAGCCGATTTTGGCGCTCCAGTACAGCACAACGGAGGGCTACCCGCCGCTTTTACAGCATCTTAAGGAGTACATGAAGTCCTCCCGCAACATCGGCACCGAGGATGACGGCGTGCTCGTCACAAGCGGCGCACAGCAGATCATGGATCTGTTCACAAAATCCATCTTAAACGAAGGTGAAACCGTTATTTGTGAAGCGCCGAGCTTCATCGGCTCTTTAAACGACTTCCGTTCCTACAAAGCAAAGCTCGTCGGCATCCCGATGGACACGGACGGCATGAACATGGAAGCGCTGGAAAAGGCGCTCGAGACCGAAAAGAACGTAAAGTTCATCTATACGATTCCAAACTTCCAAAACCCCTCCGGCATCACGATGAGCCTTGAAAAGCGTCACCGCCTGTATGAGCTTGCCAAAGCGCACGACGTAATGATTCTGGAAGACAACCCCTACGGCGACCTTTACTATGAAGGCGAGCCGCTGCCGAGCATCAAGTCGTTTGATACGGACGGCATCGTCATCTACGCCGGTTCGTTCTCTAAGGTCATCTCCCCCGGTATGCGCGTGGGCTACGCCATCGGCCCGAAGCCGGTTCTCGCCAAAATGACCGTCTGCAAGCAGGGGCAGGACGTGCACACGAATATCTGGTCGCAGGTTCTGTGCTACCGCTTCATGACGGAATATGACTTTGACGCGCACCTTGCGGGGCTTAGAAAAATCTACACGAAAAAGCGCGCTTTGCTCCTTGACCTCATGGAAAAGCACCTTGCGCCGTACATCACGTGGGACCCGTTCAACGGCGGTCTGTTCGCGTGGTGCCACCTGCCGAAGGGCGTTGACATGATGGAATTCGTACAGAAAGCGCTCGAAAAGAAGGTTTGCGTTGTGCCGGGCACCGCATTTTTGACGGATGAAAACGAGCCGTGCGACGCGTTCCGCATCAATTTCTCCACCCCGACCGATGAACAGCTCACAAAGGGCATCACGCTGCTTGGCGAGACCATCCGCGAGATGGTGGAAGAATAAAGGATATCAGAGAGGAAAATTACCATGGAAAATACCGTAAACACCACACCCGAAACAAAAAAGAAGCGCGTTTTGAGCATGATTCAGCCGACGGGCATGTTCACGCTCGGCAACTACCTCGGTGCGCTGAAGAACTTCGTCGCGCTGCAGAACGACTATGAGTGCGTGTACGCACTTGCCGACCTGCACGCCATCACCGTGCGCCAAAACCCGGCGGAATTCCGCAAAAACACGCTTTCCGCCTACGCGATGATGCTCGCGCTCGGCATCGACCCGGAAAAGAGCATTTTCTTCATCCAGAGTCAGGTGCCGGAGCACGCACAGCTTGCATGGGTATTGAGTTGCTACACCCAGTTCGGCGAGCTCTCCCGCATGACGCAGTTTAAGGATAAATCCGCAAAGCACGCCGATAACGTAAACGCGGGGCTGTTCACTTACCCAAGCCTGATGGCGGCGGATATTCTGCTGTATAACGCCGATTACGTGCCGGTCGGTGCCGACCAGAAGCAGCACCTTGAGCTTTGCCGCAACATTGCGGAGCGCTTTAACGGGCTTTACTCCCCGACATTCGTCGTGCCGGATGGTCTTATCCCGAAAACCGGTGCGCGCATCATGTCTTTGCAGGACCCGACGAAGAAGATGAGCAAATCCGATGAAAACACGGCGGGCTTCATCACTATGCTGGATACCCCGGCGGAGATCATGAAAAAGTTCAAACGCGCTGTCACGGACAGTGAAGCCCGCGTCTACTACGGCGAAAACAAAGCCGGCATCAATAACCTGATGGGCATTTACAGCTGCATTACGGGCAAAAGCTATGACGAGATCGAAAAGGAATTCGAGAGCCGCGGCTACGGTGATTTCAAGACCGCCGTGGGCGAAGCCGTCGTCAAGGAGCTCGAGCCCATTCAGGCGCGCTATAACGAGCTCATCAAGGACAAGGCATACCTTGAAAAGTGCTACAGCGAGGCCGCGCCGCGTGCAGAAGCCATTGCACGCCGTACTTTGCAAAAAGTCATGAAGAAAGTGGGATATTTGCCGGTCGCACACTGAACATACGGGAATTGACAATTTCTTTCTGAGCCAGTATAATGGACATGGAAATCGAAAAGCCGCAGCGGTCTGTTTCCGCGCGGCTTTTTTCTTGAGAAAATAAACGACCCTTTTTACAGAAAGGATGGATCCAATGGCAAAGCACATGGCCGGCAAAAGCCAGCGCCCGTATTCTGCCGAAGACAGAGCGCGCCGCGCCGCAAAGGCTGACCCGCGCAGCGCGGCTTCCGAGCTGACGCCGGAAACGCTGTACGCAAAGCAACCGTCACAAAGCGAAAAGCACATCCCCTCCTCCATAGAAAATCTGCATTTTACCCCGAAGTCGCCGAAAAACGGTCCCGAGGGCTTTGAAGAAACACGCGAATATCCCGCACCGGCAGCGCCGCAACAGGAAGCGCCCCGCTCGGAGCGCCCCGCGCCTGCACCCGCTCCACGGCCGGAGCCGTATGAGGACGAAGACGACTACGAAGAGTATGAAGAATATGAGGAAGGCTACGACGAGAAGCCGCGCCGAAAGCGCTCGCCCGTTGTGCCCATCGTCATCGTGATGATCGTTTTGGCCATCGGCATTTTGGGGTACATTGCGTACAGCCTCGGTGCGTTCGGCAAGCTTTTACCCGCTGCCGCCACACCTACGCCGGAGCCCACACCGGAAGCCGCCGCAACGGCAGAGCCGACACCTACTCCCACTGCAGAGCCGACCGCCACGCCGGAGCCGACACCGCCGCCGATCTATGACGACGGCACGGAGGGCTACATGTCCTCGGGCATTCTCATCTACAATAACAAGGGCTTTGAAATGTTCTACGGCAGCGACAGCATGGCGACCGCCTACGCCGAAACGCTGAATGACTGTGCAAGCCAGCTTTCCGGCACAAAGGTGTACAGCATGGTCATCCCGAATCACTCGGAATTCGGCGTGCCGGAGCGCGTGCGCAATTACTATGAGGAAGCTTCCCAGCGTGAGAACACCATGGCGGTCAACAATACGCTTTCCGCAAGCATCACCGCGGTGGATATTTACGATGCGCTGAACCTGCACAACAACGAAGACATTTATTTTGATACCGATACCCACTGGGCGCCGCTCGGCGCGTTTTACGCGTATGAAAAGTTCTGCGAAGCGGCAGGTGTAACGCCTACGACGCTCGACAGCTTCACGAAAACGTCCTCTGATTTCACGGGCTACCTTGCCTACGTTACGAGCGAAGACGTGCTGAACAACAACCCCGATACACTCGATCTCTACGACCCGAAGTACAACTACACATGCGAAATTTCGTATGACGGGCAGTATTTTGAGGAAACCGACAGCCTCAATAGTCACGACGAGAGCCTCGGCTACGCCATGTACCTGCACGGCGATATGGGCTGCGTGCGCATCACGAACCACGACCTTTCCACGGGCCGCAAGCTGCTTGTGGTGAAGGACTCCTACGGTAACGCCATGGGTCCGTTCCTCGGCGCAAGCTTTGACGAGGTACACGTGGTGGACTTCCGCTACTTTGAAGGCGACCTGCTGACCTACTACACGGAGCACGGCATCACGGACGTGCTTTTCGCCGTCAACGAAATGGCCGTCAACACCGAGCAGCACCAGAATTCAATCCGCGCAATGTTTAATTGAGCATCGCATGATTTTCACGCATAACCTAAAAGACTCCCTCTGTCAGAGGGAGTCTTTTTTACAAAACTTTCACCCCAGCAGCTCCGGCCTTTCCTCCAAAAGCTTCTGCAAACTGCCGTCTTCGTAGCGATAGCTCATCACAACGCCGCCGGTCTGCGTCTTTTCGCGCGCTTGTCCCATTGCGGCGCCGAGTATGAACGCGAGCACGAGCACGGTCAGCATAACTGCTGAAAGTACGAGCGGACTTTGGGTTCGGCGGCTTTGAAATCCCGCTGCAAAGCTCTCCGGTGTACCGGCGGCCGCACAAAGAATGTCATACGACATCGTTTCTGCGTGGGGAATCTCGCACAAAAGGCTTTGCACGCGGGCGGCCTCACGCTTCTTCTCTGCGCGCGTGCCGCTTACGGCCCGATACACGCGGCGCAAATACTGCTCAAACCCGCTTTCAGGCTTCCTTTTCATGTTGCACCTCGCAGCTTTTCAGCACGTTCTGCACACCTACGGCCGTGCGGCGGTATTCCTCTTTCTGCTCCGTGAGATACGCTTCCGCCGCAGGCTCCAAATGATAGTAAACGCGCATGCGGGCGCGGGCGGCGTCCGTCATTTCGGTGCGGGAAGATACACACCCGCGCTCCTCCAACCGCCGCAGTGCGACGTACACCGAGGCCAAGTTGAACGACAAAATTCCCCCGCTGCGCGATTCGATCTCCTGCACCATCTCGTATCCGTAGCGGTCTCCCTCCTTTAAAATGAGCATGCACAAAAGCTCCAGCGGCACACGCTTGGTGCTGTCGTTATTCGCCATTGTCATTCCTCCCCATTGCGCTATTTCTGTAATTTTATCCTACCACAGAAAATTTAATTTGTAAAGCACATTATTAAAATAATTTAATATAAAATTATTGACATGTCGAATTTGCTCTGCTATACTCAAGCTATAACACAGGCTTTGCACTTTTTTGTTATGGAAGGAGGAACCCATGAAAAAGCTCATTATCCCTTGCATTACGCTCATCTTGACATTTATCTTGGCGATTTCCGTTTCGGCAGAAAGCCTGCCTGCGCTGCACCCGGCGGAGAACATCCAAACCGGCGTTACGGAGCAGATGGTCGCGGCGCTGACGAAAACCGTGCCGCACATCAGGCTGCACCCCGCAGAGAAGCTGAAAACCGGCTTTTCCGCGGCGTATATTACGGAGCACTACAACATTTGTGAGATTTCGCACGCAACGGGCGAGACTGCGCTCGGAGAGAAACTGAACGTCGTCTCCTACCGCTTGCAGCCGAAAGACACACAAAACGAAGCGCTTTTGCTCATCGACGAAGTGCAGGACGCTTCAAGCGGTGAAACGTTATATTTCACACTGCATTACGGTGATTTTGACACCGGCGAAGTGACACGCGCCGAAGTGATTTACCCGTAAACCCACAAAACGCAAAGCCTGTACACATGCGCGCATAGAAAAACGGCACCGTTACAAAACGCGGTGCCGTTTGCTTTTATTGGGTTAGATCGACTTATATTCGTCCAAAAGGCTTTGGGCGAGCTTGGAGTTGACGACGGCGAAATCGTCCGGGGATTTGTAATCGAGCGTGCGCAAAACCTCCTGCGACTGGCGGTACACGGCCATTTTGGTGGTCTGGTACACGGGCTCCTGACGACCCTTGACGAACAGCGCGAAACGCAGCTCCTCCTCCGTTGCGGCGCAGAAATAGGCGTGCACATTGCCGTCCAGATTTTTGCGCACCACGGTGACGATGGCGTTTTTCACAAGCTCCACGGCAGCATCATCGAGGCCGGCCTCGAAAATGAGGATTTTCTCCTTTAACTCCTGCGGGTTTTTCACGCTGCGCTTTTTCAGCGCGCGCACGGCGGGGATAGGCTCCGCGCCGGATACCGCGCCGGAGGGGCGCAGGCAGATCATAAACGCGTTCATCGGGTCATGGTAGATCATGGGGTACGCCATCTGCGCAGTGTAGCCGCAGTGGCGGCATTCCCAGTCAAACATGGATTCGCGCAGGATGTCGCGGCGCAGCTCGGGATTTTCCTCCGCATTGACACTTGTGTACATCTCTAATTTCTGCGTCTGGCCACAGGCGGGGCAGACAATATCTTTCTGTATCTTCGTAGACATCAAATTCACTCACTTTCTGCAAACGGAACCTGCCCCGGCGCAAAAGGTGGGCGTTTTTCCGCGCAAGGAATCAAGCGGGCCTCAGGTCCGCCTTTTAACGTTCATTTTAAAGCGCATTATTCGTAGGGAACTTCTTCGCTTTCGTCTTTTTCGGGCTCAGTCGTTTCCGGCTGCTCGGCGGCAGGCTCTGCCGCTTCCACGGCTTCGTCTACGGTACCGTCCGGCACGAATGCGGCTTCTTCGGCTTCCTTTTCCTCTTCCGGCGTGGGAGTGTACTCCTGCACGTCATCAAGGGTGATCTCCTCTTCTTCCGCTTCGCTGTCACCCTCACGGGTCAGGGCTTCCAGCTTCTCCACAGCGGCATCGATGCGCTTCTGGGCGGCTTCAATGTCGATGCAGTACGGCTCCGTAACGGTGTTCTCTGCATCGCGCAGGTTGTGGTAGTAGTAGCGGCCGAGAGCGAGATAGGCGCGCTCCTCTGCCTTTTCCTCACAGCGGATAACGGTGCGCAGGCGATTCATGAGCGCAGTGCGGCGGTTCTTTTCCTCTACCACTTTCACAGCGCCCTGTACGGCGCCGCCGGCGGTCTTAAATGCGGCCGAGATATTCTTCAAAAAGTTCATGGTAAAACTCCTTTCGGTCAAAACGCCAAGGCGTTCAGTCATTTCAAGTTTAAATACACCTTTATTATATATCAAAAAAGCGCAAAATAACAGCCCCAAAATGTAAATAATTCCATATAAATATGCAGAAAAGCGGACATCACAGGACATTATAGGACATCGTAGGACATCTTTTGAACATTTGTTCCGTGTTCGATTGACATTTCGGAAATTTTTGTTTATGATGAGAGTCGACGAACACATGTTCTATTTTGAAACGAAAGGATCGTGACTGCAAGTGAACGATTACATTTCCTGGGGACAGGAGTATTTGGATGAGGCGGAGCGCATCAAACGGCGGCTGCTCGTCATCCGCGCCGAACGCGACTATGACATTGCAGGCGAGCAGGCCCAGCGTGTGCAGATGCTTTACACCATGTATTTGGAGTGCCTGGTAACAGGCCATGCGCTGCAAAAGCGCGGAAGGAGGGCGATTTCGTGAGCGGATATAAGCCCCTTTCCGCCGGTGCACGGCAGGCGAAGCTACTCAGCCGCATCGGCGCAGAGACAAACAAAAATGAGCTTTTAGAAGCGCAGGTTTTGCTGCGGCGCGCCATCGGCAATGAGCTGACTGACCGCCAGCGCGACTGCGTACAGCTTTACTACGGCGAGCGGCTGACAATGCAGGAGATTGCGGACGAGCTTCACCTGACGCGCGGCACGGTGTGCAAGCACCTGCAAAAGGCTTCGGCACGACTTTCGCACGCTTTGCAGTATTCCGCGCTCGGCATGCATGCGGAGCAAAGCCGCGACCGATAATCCCCTTGAAAAGTCTCTCCGATTGTGCTACTATTTGTACAGACAACTCAGCATAGATTACAGCAGATTTATCTGCGGAAAGGCTTATACTATGGATTTGATTCAAATTGACGAAAACGGGCTGCATCTCGTTTTTGAAAAGACGGAAGATTTCGGCTGCAAGCTGCTGCACTTCTCCGCGCTCCCCTTTGACGAGCGCAGTCTGCTGCATGTGCACGACCGCGAAACGGGCGGCTTGCGCCTGAACACCGAGCGATACAATCTCTTGGAAATTATGATTTCCGGGCAAAACCGACCGGGCGAGCGCCACGGCAACAAATACATTTCCACAAGCCCCGGCGACCGCATGAAGCTCGTCTATTTTGCGGACAAGCACAACGAGTTCGGCCGCAAGCTGGAAATCCACATGGAAGATAAGATCTGCGGCATTGAAACGATTTCGCATATGCAGTTTTATAACGGCGTTCAGGCTGTGCGCTGCTGGACGGATGTGAAAAATGTCGGAACAGAGCCGCAGGGGCTGGAATACGTTTCCTCCTTTGCCCTCACCGGCATCGAAAAAGAGGGCATGCTTTCGACCGACGACAAAATGCGCGTCTGGTACCCGCACAACGGCTGGCAGCGCGAAATGCAGTGGGAAAGCTACACCTTCCCGCAGCTCGGTCTCGCCCGCTGCCAGCCCGAGGAAATTCAGCGCTCCTCTAAGGTGATCGGTGCGACGAACATCGGCAACTGGTCTACAAAGGAATACCTGCCGATGGGTCTGCTTGAAAACACGGAAACGGGCTCCAATTTATTCTGGCAGATTGAGCACAACGGCTCGTGGCACTGGGAGATCAGCGACCAGATGGGCAACTTCTACATTCAGTTGAGCGGCCCGACGGAAACGGAATCGCACTGGTGGAAGAATTTGCAGCCGGGCGAAACATTCACGACAGTGCCGGTGTGCGTAGGCTCCACGCTCGGCAAATTTGATGACGCCATGGGCGAGCTGACGAAGTACCGCCGCATGATTCGCCGCAAAAATGCGGACAACGAGAAGCTGTGCGTCATTTTCAACGACTACATGAACTGCCTGTGGGGCAACCCGACGACGGCGAAAGAGCTGCCGCTCATCGACGCGGCGCACAAGGCGGGCTGCGAATACTTCTGCGTGGACGCAGGCTGGTACGCGGACGGCTTCTGGTGGGACAACGTGGGCGAATGGCTGCCGAGTAAGGAACGTTTCCCGAACGGCCTTGAGGAAGTGATGGACTACATCCGCTCGAAGGGCATGATTCCGGGCGTGTGGCTCGAAATTGAAGTAATGGGCATTTGCTGCCCGAAGGCCGCGCGCGTGCACCCGGACTGGTTCTTCACACGCCACGGCAAAAAGGTGCACGACCGCAGCCGCTGGCAGCTCGATTTCCGCAACCCGGAGGTCGTGGAGCACGCAAATGAGGTCGTTGACCGCCTTGTACGCGACTACCACGTGGGCTACATCAAGATGGATTACAACATTGAGCCGGGCATCGGCACGGAATTAAACGCCGACAGCGTGGGCGACGGTTTACTCGGGCATGAGCGTGCATATCTTGCTTGGCTCGATTCCGTCTTTGCCCGCTACCCCGACCTTGTGATTGAAAACTGTTCCTCGGGCGGCATGCGCATCGACTACGCGATGCTCTCGCGCCACAGTATTCAGTCTACGAGCGACCAGGAGGACTACCTGCGCTATGCGTCCATTGCGGCGAACGCGCCCTCGGGTCTGACGCCGGAGCAGAGCGCCATTTGGAGCTACCCGATGAAGGGCGGCGGACGCGAGGAAGCCGTATTTAACATGTGCAATGCACTGATGCAGCGCATCCACCAGAGCGGTCATTTGGCGGAAATTCCTGAGGAAGACTTCACGCTCGTCAAGGAAGCGCTCGATTATTACAAGACAATCCGCGGCGACATCAAGCGCGCGCTGCCGTTCTGGCCGCTCGGTACGTCGCACTTTGCGGACACGTGGGTCTCGCTGGGCCTTAAAACCGCGCACAAAGCGTACATCACCGTGTGGAGACGCGGCGCGCCGGACGGCCGCTGCACGCTGCCCGTGGATTTCCTGCGCGGCAACGAACACGTAAATGTGCGCTGCGCATACCCCGCAAATCACAACACGAAATGCGCATGGAACCCGGAAAAGGGCACGCTGACGGTAGATCTCCCCGCCCCCATCTGCGCCAGAATTTTTGAGCTGGAATATTAAACCTGCGCCCAAACCTGTACAGGACACCGTGCAAAATCCCGATGCAGACGAAGAAAGACATCTCGCGGAAGAAGCGCGGCGCAAGGCGGAGGAAGCGCAAAAGGAAGCCGAAGAAGCGCGGCAGCGCGTGGAGGAAGCCCAAAAGCGAGCGGAGCGTGCCGCACAGAAAACGGAAGACGCAATGAAGCGCGCCAAGCTTGCGCAGGAGCAGTTAAAAAAAGCGCAGGCAGAGGCCGAAAAGCTCAAAAATCAGAACAAAAAGACGTAAAAAATCGCCCGCAGGCACGAAAAACGGTTGCCTGCGGGCGATGGTTTTTGAATTTTACTTTTCGATGTCTTTTTCGACGTTCTGCGGAGCAGTGGGCGAAGAAGCGGGCTGCACGGGCATCTGCACGGAAGCTGCTGCGGGTGCCGAAACGGGTGCGTAAGCGCTGCGCATTTTGGCGGTGGTGACCATGTGCTTTGCGCCCTTTGCCATGGCGATGATGGTAGGCACGGCACCGATGACGGCGAAGAGATAGACCTGTGCAAGGCCGCCGAAGTAATCGCCGGAATCGACATAGCCTTCTTTGATGAGATCCATCATGGCGCGGAACGCGGTGAAGAAATCGGTCTCATAGAACTGCGCCGCGGTGATTGACCAATCGGCCTGATACGCAAGGAAGATCATCAGGAGCATCAAAACGCAGGAAATGATGATGCCCGGTGTGCCGAGCTTTTTGCCGAGCATTTCGTAGCCCTTTAACGTGCAGATGGCCATGACAAGGCCGGAAACGGCGGCGACGTAGCCGAGCTGACCGACAATGACGATGACGACGGCGCCGATAAGCGAACCGATGAGCGCACCCACGATGCCGGGCAAAACCTGCTCCTGCTTCTGCATTTTTGTCTGGTTCTGCTGCGCGGCGGCTTCGCTGACCTGCCCGAAGCACGGTTCACACAAAAGGTACGCGTTGCCGGAGACGGTGTAGGCATCTACGCCCTCCGGGCGACCGCAATGCTCGCAGCAATTTGTATACCCGTTTGTTCTGAGGAACGTGATGAGCGTATCAAGCGCACTGCGCAGGGCCTCTGCCATCTTATCTTTATTGCCGGAGAGCTTCACAAGGAAATTGACGCGGAAACGCTGCACGGTACAGCCGCTCAAAACCTTATTCATTTTCTCGAGCGGTTTGAAATCCGCGGGGTTCGGCGCCATGCCCATGCGCGAGACCGAAAGCGAAAGCATATAGTAGACGCGGTTGTTGGCGTTCGGCATAATGGTGACGGTATACCCTTGCACATTGCCGAAAACGCCCTCTGCATTCGGGTCATACATAAGGCCGTTCACACCGGCCGCTGCCGCAAGCTTTGCCATTTGACTTTTGTTCATATCCCGATCCTCCAAATGTTGTTCTTTACCTGTATTCTACTATATTCTGGTTGGTTCGTCAATCGGGTGGCGCAGGAAGTTTTTGTTGCCGAACTCGCCGGAATGTACCTTAATGGCGATGTTTCCGGGCAGCTTGCAATCGAGCTGCTTATACATTTCAATGACCTTTTCAGAGGTGATCGTTTTTGTGAAATAAACCTTGGGTTTCACGAAAACTCCTCCTAAGAATTCGTTATGTGCGGGTGTGACTCCGCATACATTTCTATAACATTAAAAGTTTGCTTTAAGTCAATATGCGTTTTGGCTAATTTTGCACCGGTCAATTTGGTGTGTTTACCGGATTTGCAAGCAGAATGTTCAAAAAGTCTTTTCTTCCGGAACTTTCTGCGGTAAAATAGGGAAAAACGGAGCATGATGCAGGAAAGGAAGTATTTTGATGCAGAAACCGCTTGTCAGCGTGATCGTGCCGATCTACAACGCGCAGAACAACATTGTGCGCTGCGTGGAGAGCATTCGGCGGCAGACGTATGAAAATCTTGAAATATTGCTTTTGAACGACGGCTCTAAGGACGTGAGCTACCCGGTGTGCGAGATGCTCTCGAAGGCAGACGCGCGCATCGTTTTGATTGATAAGGAAAACTCCGGCGTTTCGGCGACGCGGAACCTCGGCATGCGCATGGCGCGGGGCAAATATTTGCAGTTTGTGGACGCGGACGACACACTGGAGACGTTTGCGACAGAGCTCCTCGTTCAGCGTGCGGAGGATAACAACGCTGATCTCGTCATTGCGGCGTATAACCGCATTGTGCCGTACAAGCCGAAAAAGGAAGCGAAGCTTGACCCGCTTTTGCCGAATAAAAAGAAGCAGCTGACGGAGCGGTTGGCGAAATTCCAGACATTCGGCTTTCTGCCGATGGGCTTTATGACGAAGGAGGAATTCGCCTGCGGGCTAATGCAGGAGCCGGCGAGCTTTTACTACGGCGTGATGTGGAACAAGCTTTACCGCGCCGATTTGGTGCGCGCACACACGGACGTGCGGTGCAGCGAGGAAATGACGTGGAGCGAAGACCTGTATTTTAATTTGACGTACATACGCTATGCAGAACGGTTTTTTGCGCTGACCGCGCCAATCTACAACTACTACGACAACCCCGGCAGCGCGGTACATCTGACGAAGGTGCGCACGGCGATTACGGCGCGCACGGCGCTTTTCAGCTACTACAAGGAATTATACGAGCAGCTTGGGCTGTACGAAGAAAACAAGCTGCAGATTTTCAAATACCTCATCTCCTCTTCGGAGGCGTGAGCGCGGAAAGGACGTTTAACATGGCATTCGTACTCGACCAAACAAAACCGAACCAGAAATATTTTGAGGCGATCTGCGGCATTCCGCACCCCTCAACCGAAGAAAAAGCCGTAAGCGACTACGTGTGCTCCGTTGCGGAAAAGCTCGGTTTAAACTACGAGCAGGACAAATTTTGGAATGTCATCGTGCACAAGCCGGCTTCTAAAGGGTACGAAGACGCGCCTGTCGTGATGCTGGAGGGTCACATGGATATGGTGTGCGTGAAAACACCCGAGAGCACGCATGATTTTTCGCATGACCCCATTGAAATTTATGTCGACGACAAGGGCGACATCCGCGCGAAGGACACAACGCTCGGCGCGGACGACGGTTACGGCGTGGCGTACATGCTGGCCGTGATGGAGGAGGACTTCCCCCACCCGCCGCTGGAGCTCGTCTTTACGGTGCAGGAGGAAAACGGCTGCAACGGCGTGGACGCGCTGGACGCGGGCAAGCTGAAATCCAGAAGAATGATCGGCCTTGACGTGATGGGCGAGACGGTGGAATACACAAGCTGTGTTTCCTGCTTTACGAGCGACCTGATGAAACTGACGAAAACGTGCGAGACGGAGCCTGCAAAGGGCGCGGCCCTCATGCTGACGGTTTCCGGCGTGCAGCCGGTGCACTCCGGCGCAATGGTGCACCCGGAGCAGTTCAATGCGATTAAGATCACGGCGCGTTTGCTTAATGCGCTTTCCGAAAACGGCGCGGCGTACCGACTTTCCACCATGGCGGGCGGCGAAGCGGAAAACTATGCGCCGGTGGAGACGAAAACGGTGATCCTCTGCGACGAGCCGGACACTGTGAAGGCGATTTTAAACGGCGAGCTTGAGAAGATCGACCGCGAATTGCAGGACGGCAAGCAGAATTTGACGCTTGAAATCCGCGATGCGGCGGCGAACGAGATGCTTTCGGATGCCGATACGCAGGCGATTGTCGATTTGATCTACCTGATGCCCTCGAACACGGTGGCAATCCGGACCGCGGGCGAGGAGATGACGGCGACGAACAACGTGGGCACGGTATCGTTAAACGGCGGCGCATTTGAACTGGTGATGTCCGACCGTGCGGCAAGCCGCAGCTTTAAAAACGGTGTGCTCGGCCGCGTGAAGCGCTTGGCTAAACTCTGCGGCTTCACGCTTGAGACGAGCCTGCGCTATGACTCCTGGGAATACCAGCCGAACTCCTACATGCGCCGCATGACGGCCGACCTGATGAAAGAAGTGTACGACCACGAGATGATGGAGACGGCGTGCCCGGGCGGACTTGAATGCTGCTCTTTACTGCCGCGCATGGAGGGGCTGGACATTGTGATGTTCGCGCCCATCGGCGAAAACTGCCACACGACAGACGAATACATGAATCTAAAATCGTTTGACCGCGTGTATGATTTCCTCAAAACGCTGCTTGGCAGGTTGAAATAAATATTTATAATTTGATATAAATATTAAAAAGCACGCCCCTTTCCGATGAATTTCGGGAAACGGCGTGCTTTACTTATCTGCGATCTATGGTGACAACGGTGCGATACTCGGGGTCGAGCTTTTGAATTTCGGCCTCTAACTTTTGGGTGATAACGGCGTCGCTGTCCTTCACCGAAAACGGCACGGCAGCGTCGAACACGATATTACTGTGCGTAACGCCCCAGATGACGCGGAAATCGTGAATGGTGACGGTGGGGTACAGCGCGGTGACGAGCGACTGCACTTTGCAGTGCAGCGCATCGGTGCGGGCATCGCCGACGATAACGGGGTCAAGGTGAATGACCATGTGGATACCGAGGTCACGGCTGAAATCGCGCTCGATGTTATCGATGAGATCGTGGCTGACGAGAATGTCATTTTTGGCATCGACCTCACAATGGGCAGAGGCAAAACAGCGGCCCACGCCGTAGTTGTGCACAGCAAGGTCATGCATGCCGATGATACCGGGGTACGAGAGCATTTTCTCGGTAATGGTCTGTACGAGCTCGCCCTCCGGCGCTTGGCCGAGGAGAGGATCTGCGGTGCTGATTGTAAGCTGTACGCCGGAGAACACGATGAACAGCGCAACCGCCGCGCCCATGTAGCCGTCCAAATTCACGCCGGTGAGCATGGTGATGACGGCGCCGAGCAGCACGACGCTTGTGGCGATGACATCGTTGCGGCTGTCCTTGGACGTGGCTTCGACGGACTCGGATTTGATCATGCGGCCGACCTTGCGGTAAAAGAGGCACTGCCAGAGCTTTGCCAGAATGGAAATGACGAGCACAACGAGGGCGACGGGCGTGAGGGCGTTTTCCTCCGGCGTGAGGATTTTCTCAATGGACGACATGCCGAGCTGAAGCCCGAGGAAAATGACGATGAACGAGACGATAACGCCCGAAAGATACTCAATGCGCGCGTGGCCGAACGGGTGCTTTTCATCCGCCGGTTTACTTGCCATTTTAAAGCCGATGAGCGTGACAACGGACGAGCCGGAATCTGTGAGGTTGTTGACGGCATCGGCCGTGACGGAAACACTGTGAAAAACTGTGCCGACGATAATCTTCATTAAAAAAAGCAGAAAATTTGTGACGATACCGACGGCACCCGCCACGCGGCCGCATTTGTCGCGCACGGCAGGATCCTCGGTATTTTTATGATCGCGGACAAAGATCCGCAAAATGAGATCGGTCATAACGAAAATCTCCTTTTGGTTAGCGGCTGAAAACCCGCCAAATATGCAAGCAGAGCTTGAGGAAAGCTCCTCAAACTCTGCTTTTGGGTGATTTAATTTTGTAAATCGGCTTACTTCTGGTCAAAGAACTCGACGATTTCGCCGCAGGGGCCGGTGCAGAACGCAATGCGCGCGGTGATGTCGGAAAGCTCTACATCTTTCGGTTCGATGGTGATCTCGTAGCCGGCTTCACGGACACGGGCGGCACAACCGTCGGTATCATCTGTTGCGAGCGCGAGATGGGCAAACTTGCCTTCCAGCGGCACATCGTTCTCTTCCGGGACGGGCAGCACTTCGATGCAGCTGTTGTCCCCGGTGGAGATCATCATGCAGGGGTACTTTTCGTCGCCCCACTGGCGCACGACCTTGAGGCCGAGCAGGTCGAGATAGAACGTTTTTGCTTTTTCAAACTGCGCATACGTCGGACGCAGTGCCACGTGGTGAATGCCTTTGATCAAGCTCATTTTGTTTTCCTCCCAAAAGTACATTTTATAAAGACAGGGTATCGAGACCGATACCCTGCTTGATTTGTAATTCTAAATTACTTTCTGTTGAAGATGGACATGATGTCGGAGAAGGTATCATCGTCGCTCTTCGCGGAAGTTGTGCTGCCGGTGCTCGGCGCAGACGGGTTGCCAAAGAGGTCTGCGTCGCTGATAGCCGGAGCTGCGGGCTTCTGGGCCTTTTCGCCGTTCATGCCGTCGAAGCCGGTCGCGATAACGGTGACCATCATCTCGTCTTCCATCGTCTCGTCGAATGCAGCACCCCAAATGATGTTTGCATCCTCGCTTGCACGCTCGGTGATGAGCTGAGACGCGACATCGATCTCGTCGAGGGCAATGTCCGGAGAGGACTTGATGTTGATGATGACGCCCTTGGCGCCTGCGATAGCGGTCTCAAGCAGCGGACTGGAGATAGCCGCAACAGCTGCCTGCTCTGCCTTGTCCTTGCCTGCCGCACGGCCGACGCCCATGTGTGCGTAGCCTGCATCCTGCATGATGGACTTGACATCCTCGAAGTCGAGGTTGACGATGCCCGGGATCTGGATGAGGTCGGAAATGCTCTGTACGCCCTGACGGAGAACGTCATCGGCGATGCTGAATGCGTTTGCAAGCGTAATGCGCTGCTCGCTGACGAGCTTCAGTCTTTCGTTCGGGATGACAACGAGGGAATCAACGTGCTTGCGCAGCTCTGCAATGCCCTTTTCTGCCTGATCCATACGGCGCTTGCCTTCAAAAGCGAACGGCTTTGTGACGATGCCGACGGTGAGGGCACCCATATCCTTTGCAATCTCTGCAACGACCGGTGCTGCACCCGTGCCGGTGCCGCCGCCCATACCGGCGGTGACGAAGACCATGTCTGCGCCCTTGAGGGTAGCTGCGATCAGCTCGCGGCTCTCCTCGGCAGCCTTTGCGCCAACCTCCGGCTTGGAGCCTGCGCCTCTGCCCTGTGTATTCTTTTCACCGATCTGCACGCGGGTCTTGGCCTGCGAGCGGGACAGTGCCTGACGGTCTGTATTCATGCAGACAAGCTCGACGTGCTGCACGCCGGCATCTGCCATGCGGTTTACGGCGTTTCCGCCGCCGCCGCCTACACCAACGACCTTAATGGTCTGGGGGGTCTCTTCAAGCATGTTATCAATTTCAAACGGCATTTTATGTTCCTCCTTGATTTGGTCTTTAACCGTTAACGATCCGCACGGATCCGGGATTTTCATTCATCACGCCGCCTCCGGATTCAAAACGGTTTTCTCTCGAGCTTCGATCAAATCCGCCGGATAGCGTCCCATAAAGGGCCATACCTTTACAGTTCTTTACAGTCTTTCAGCTTTACATAGCTTCATACACTATAATTTATCACTTTTCCCGCCAAAATTCAAGATGAAAGCGGCAAAAAAGTGAGCCTTTGCAAATATTTTTACTTTACAGCGGTTTTCGGGAAATCTATGGTGTCGGGGCTGTTCAAATTACCCGAAAAACTTGTGAAAAACAGGGAAACGCTTCCAAATTTTACACGTTTTCGGCGTCGCCTGTGTTGTCACCGCTGTCGCCTGTGTTGTCACCGCTGTCGCCTGTGTTGTCACCGCTGTCGTCTGCTGCGGGGTCCGTAATGCCGTCGGTATCACCCGTGGGATTGGCAGTATCGCCGTTCTCCCCGTCGCCGTTTGCGGTGCTGTCTGTGCCGTCCGTGCGGCCTGCGGCATCACCGGGTGCGGGCGTGGCGGAGGCTGCGGTGCGGTCTTCCTCGTAAAACGCCTTATTTTTCTCCGGCACAACGGAAAGATCGATGGAGCCGACGGTCTCCTCGGTGATCTCGCCGCTCGTTTCCATTTGGCGCAGCATCTCGAGGCCAAACGCCATTTTGTAGGACATGCCGTTCATGTTGCCGAAACGGAACGTGATGCGGTTATCATACGTCAGCGTAAGGTCGTAGGGGTTCGTCATGTTGATCTCCGTGACGTTCTGCGTCTCGTTTTTCGTCATCTGCTCCGCGATGGCGTTATAGACTTCTTTGACGGAATCATCGCCGAACGTGATCGTTTCGCTGGGCTTTGTGTTCGTGGGATTTGCCCCGAGCACCACAGTCGTGCCCTCGCACGGCTGTGAAGCGATCTCCAGCACCTTGCCGGAAGCACTTACATAGAGATAGCCCGCGTCGCACGCGACGGAAAACGCCGTTTCGGCGGGAGTAATTTCAATTTCAATGGTGGAAGGGATATGCTTTACAATCTTTGCGCTTTCAATGTACGGGAAACGGTGCTCAAGCGCTTTTTCGCGGCTTTCCGTTTCCAGCAGCACGAGGTTATCGCCCTCGTTGATGCCGCACACGCGGCGGATATCGGCTTCATCGTAGCCGGCATCTGACGTAAATGTGACGTTGCCCACCTTGAAAAACACGAAGATGCACAAAAGGACCGCGCCGATGACGACGACGCTGAATGCGATTATATTGAACAGGAGCAGCGCCCTGCTTTTTTTCTTTCTCATTGCGAGCTTTTCCGCTGCGCTGCGTGGAGTACGCGCCATGTTCAGCCTCCGTTTTTCACGTTTTATCTCTTACTTTTCGCTCTATATTCGGTATACGTCTGCGCCGAGCGCCCTTAAATTCTCTTCAAAGTGCGCATAGCCGCGGTCGATGTACTGCGGGTGCATCACCTGTGTTTCGCCCTGCGCCGCAAGGCCCGCGATGACAAGCGCCGCGCCGCCGCGCAGATCCTCTGCCGAGACCGGCGCGCCGGAAAGCTGCGGCACGCCCTCTATGACAGCCACCTTGCCCTCTAACTTGATCTTCGCGCCGAGCCGGTTAAGCTCACCGGCATGCTTATAGCGGCTTTCAAAAATGTTCTCTACAAAAATACTGGTGCCGTCCCCCACCGCCGCCATGGTCATGACGGGCGCCTGAGCATCCGTAGGGAAACCGGGGTACGGCATGGTGCGCACGTGACGCACAGGTTTTAATCTCTGCGGTGCGCGCAATAATAATTCGCTGCCGGACTGCATCACGGCGCAGCCGGTGCTTTCAAACGCCGACAAAACCGGCAAAAGGTGCTCGCTGTTGACATCACGCAGAAGCACCGTACCGCCCGTGACGGCGGCCGCGGCCATGTATGTTGCGGCGGCGATGCGGTCCGGCATGACGGTGTATGTGCTGCCGTAAAGGTGCGGCACGCCTTCGATGACAATGCAGCTTTCGCCCGCGCCGTGAATGTGTGCGCCGCAGCGGTTTAAGTACCCGGCGAGATCCTCAATCTCCGGCTCACGCGCGGCGTTTGTGAGCACCGTTGTGCCCTTGGCGCGGGCAGCGGCGAGCAGCAGGTTTTCCGTTGCGCCGACGCTTGGAAACGCAAGCGAGACGAACCCGCCGCGCAACCCGCCGGGCGCGGTGCACAGCAGGCAGCCGTGCTCTTCGCGAATTTCTGCGCCGAGCTTGCGCAGCGCCTCCAAATGCAGATCGATGGGCCTTGGGCCGAGCTCGCACCCGCCGGGAAACGACAATCTTGCTTCGCCGCAGCGGGACAGAATCGCGCCCAAAAACACGATGGACGAGCGCATCTCCCGCATGAGGCTGTGGGGAATATCGCAGCGGGTCATGCCGTCCGCGCAGACCGTTAAGGTATCGCCCGTGTGGGTACAGCGGCATCCGAGCCGCCGCAAAATGGTGACCGCCGTGTGCACATCGGACAGTGCGGGGCAGTTGTGCAGCACCGTTTCGCCCTCACAGAGGAGTGCCGCCGCAAGCAGCGGCAGCGTGCTGTTTTTCGCGCCCTGCACGGTGAGCTCGCCGCAAAGGCGATTGCCGCCGCGCACCAAAACCGCTTCCTGCCGGGCACAGCCCGTATGTTCCAGTTCATATTCTTCCATATACACACCCCGTATTCTGTAAGGCGGCAGAAAGCGCGCCTTTGGATACGGTCATAGTATGCAGCGGAAAAATTTTGGGGTATGTCCGCCTGAAATGCGTTTTACGGTTTACTTTTTTGCTTTTTCGCAAATGATGTTGTAAATGCGGTCATTTGCGTCCAGCACGGCCATGGCTTTCGCGTTTTTGCCGATCTCTTCGGCGCGGCCCGGCTCGGAAAGGATGGTGTTCACCGTTTCCCACAGCTTTTCACCGGTGAGGTCTTTTTCTTCGATCATCACGGCGGCATCGCGGTTCACGAGCGCCATGGCGTTATGGAACTGGTGATTTTCGGCAACGTTCGGGGACGGAATCAGAATGGAGCACTTGCCCGTGGCTTCGATCTCCGTTAAGGTGATAGCGCCGGCACGACCGATGACGAGGTCGGCGGCGGCGAGGCATTCCGGCATGTTGTCTATGTACTCGAGCATGCGAATCTGCGGATTTTCTTCTTCCTTTACACCCGCTGCGTGCACTTCGTCGAGGAATTTTTCATCGTGCTGGCCGTAGCCGTGGATGTGCTGATATTTCTTCTCTTTGGCACTTTCACCGAGCATGTATGCCGCGGCTTTATTGAGCGCCGCTGCGCCGAGGCTGCCGCCGAACGACAGCACAAGCGGGCGATCGTCAAGATTCAGCGCCTTGCGGGCGGCTTCGCGCTCGGCCTGCAAAACGGAAACGCGCACCGGGTTGCCGGTGAAGACGCAGTTATCTTTGCGGTCGAGGTACTTTTTCGCGTCCTCCACGGCGAGCATGACGCACTCCGCGTGCTTTGCAAGCGCTTTAGTCGTCATGCCGGGATAGGCGTTCTGCTCGTGGATGACGGTGGGAATGCCGAGCTTCTGTGCGGCGCGAATGACGGGGCCGCTGACGTAACCGCCGGTGCCGACGCAAATATCCGGCTTAAACGCCTTGATGATGCGCTCGGACTCGATGGACGAGGAGAACAGGCGGAACACGGTTTTGATGTTGCGGCGGATGTTCTTCGCCGTTAATTTACGTTGAAAACCCGAGATGCGGATGGTTTTGAAATCGAAGCCCGCTGCGGGCACAAGACGCTCTTCCATGCCGCCCTTGTTGCCGACGTACAGGATTTCGGCATCCGCCTGCTTGGAGCGCAGATAACCGGCCGCCGCAAGCGCCGGATTGATGTGGCCGGCGGTGCCGCCGCCTGCAAATAACACACGCATAATTGAATACCCCTTTTACATTTTTTCTGTATTGGAATGCCGCGAGACCGACAGCAGCACGCCCATTTCCGCAAGAAGCATGATGAGCGCCGTGCCGCCGTAGCTGAAGAACGGCAGGCTGATGCCGGTGTTCGGGATGGTGTTTGTGACAACGCAGATGTTGAGGATAGCCTGAATGCCGAACTGGAACGTGATGCCAAGCGCCAGCATGGCGCCGAAGCGGTCACGCGCATGCAGCGCGATATATACGCCGCGCCAGATGAAAAGCGCAAACAGGATAATGACGATAAGCGCGCCGATGAAGCCAAGCTCCTCGCACACTACGGCAAAAACGAAGTCGTTTTGCGGCTCCGGGATGTAGAGATACTTTTGTCTCGACTGTCCGATGCCGACGCCGAGCAGCTGCCCGGAGCCGATGGCGTAGAGTGACTGCACCGTCTGCCATGTATCGACGCCCTCCGGCGGGTTGAACGGGTCAAGCCAGCCGTGGACACGGTCCATGGCGTAGGCAAATTTTGAGGAAAACAGCACGAGCGCGCCGATGACGGCTGCCGCCGCGCCGCCGATGACGGCGAAATAGCGGAACTTTGTGCCGCCGACGAACATCATGATAAACGCGATGAGGCAGATGATGATGGTGGCGGAAACGTGTTTTTCCGCGATGACAAGCACGCAGACGAGGCCCAAAATACCGAAGAACGGCAAAAAGCCGTAGCGGAAGGTTTTCATCCTTTCGCCGTACAGCGCGATGAGGTGCGCAAACATCAAGATGAGCGCGAACTTTGCGATCTCGGACGGCTGGAATTCGACGAAGCCGAGGTTCAGCCAGCGCACCGCGCCGCCTTTGTTCGGCGCTAATTTTGTGCCCTTAAAGACGAGCACCATCAAAAGCAAAAGAATGGAGACGGCGAAAACGGGCAGGTTCAGTTTATGCAGCTGGTGATAATCGAACGTGGAGATGGCAAGCATCAGCACAACACCGACCAAGGCGAACATACCCTGACGGAGAATGAAGTAATAGCTGTTTCCGTAGTAGTAATACGCGTAGGCATAGCTTGCGGAGAACATCATGACAAGTCCCACGGCAAGCAGCACAAGGATCAAAAACAGCATGGTCATATCAAGGCCGAGACCCAAAGTGAAAATTCTATATTTGATGCGCCCGCGTCGTTTGCCGCGCCTTGCGGCTTCGGATGCCGCCTCTTCTGCGGGCACGGCGGATAACCGGCGACTTGGGACCTGTTCAAGCCCGCGCGCCGTGGAGCGTCTTGTCTGCGCCATTGCTGCAAACCTCCTTTTTTCAGTTGATTTCTATTTTATCCCATTTTCCGGCGTTTAGCAGCCGAACACCGCCAAAAGTACGCCGATGATACCGGCAAGAAGTGTAACGCCGCTGAACACGAAGCAAATCTTATTCTCGTTCCAGCCGCACATTTCAAAGTGGTGGTGGATCGGCGCCATTTTGAAAATGCGTTTGCCGTGCGAAATTTTAAAGTATGTAACCTGTAAGACAACAGAGAGAATCTCTACAATATAAATAATACCGATGAGGATGAGCAGAATCGGCATATCCACGCCGAACGCCAGCGCGCATACTGCGCCGCCGAGGAACAGCGAGCCTGTATCGCCCATGAAGACCTTAGCCGGGTTGGCGTTCCAGAACAGGAAGCCGATCATCGCACCGACGATGGCCGCCGCGTAAAGTGAAAGCCCCACGCGGTTTAAAAGCATCGCGATAACAGAGAAGACGAGTGCGACGACGAGCGTGACGGACGTATTGAGGCCGTCGATGCCGTCTGTGAAGTTCACGGCGTTGACCATGCCGACGATGAAGACAGCCGCCAGAATGTAGTAGAAGAAGCCGAGGTCAACGGAGCCAAGGAACGGGATAACCGTTTCGGTGGTGCCGCCCGCAAGTGCGACGGAAAGCAGGTAGGCGCCGACGATGATGAACTGCAAAATGAGCTTTTGAATCTCGGTGAGACCGAGGTTGCGATGCTTTTTGATGCTGATGTAATCATCTAAAAAACCGACGATACCAAAGCCCACCGCCATGAGCGCACCCGCCACGACCTTGACGAACATGAGCTGCGTTTCCGCGCCGCCGTTCAGCCACAAAAATGCGATGCAGATGACCGCCGCGACGGAGCTGCCGATGATGAACATGATGCCGCCCATGGTGGGCGTGCCCTGTTTATTTTTATGCCAGCTGGGGCCGACCTCTCGAATAGTCTGGCCAAATTTGATCTTGTGCAGAAACGGCACCATGAAGTAGCCGAGCAGCCCTGTGATGACCGCCGCAATGACGATTGCAAGGCAATACAGTACAATATCCATACGTTATGAACTTCCTTTCCTACCCTCTCAATGTATGTTTTTACTCTTCGCTGTTCGTTGAGGTGTTGCCCGCCGCTTCGACGCCGCCGGAGCTGACAAACGAAATGCGGATGACGGAGCCGCGCTTGACCTTGGTGCCCTCTGCGATATCCTGACTTTGTGCGTAGCCGGAATCGCCGTCGCCCACAACGAGCACCTGCACATCGGCAAGGCCCGCCAAGTAGCGGCAAGTATCGATATCATAGCCGATGAAGCTCGGTACCTCCACATACGTTTCGGGATCCGGCTCTTCGGTGTAAAGCGCGACCATGCCTTCCTTCGGGATAGATGCACCCGGAGACGGCACCTGCACCGTGACGAGCGCGTCGTCTTCGGCGTCGCCGACAACCGTGCCGCTGAAGCCCTGCTCTTCCAGATGGCTTTTCGCTTCTGCCATGGTCATGCCAATGACGTTCGGCGCGGTGGCGGAGAGATTTTCATATTCCGATTCCGTATACTGCGGGTCTACGCCGAGGTACGGGAGCACCTCTTCCATGATGGCGGCGAAGATCGGGCCGGCCTGCGTGCCGCCGGACGCGCCGCCGATCTGCGGCTCGTCGTAGAAGACGAGCAAGGCGTACTGCGGGTCATCCGCCGGGGCATAGCCGCCGTAGGAAACGACGTACTGCATGCCGCGGTCGCTGCCCTCTGCCAGATCCTGATAATACAGCGCGACTTTTTCGGACGTACCGGTCTTGCCCGCCACGCGGTAACCGGCGACATAACCGTTTTTGCCGCTTTCGCTTGTGGCGTTTTTCTGGAGAATAGCCGTCATGCGCTTGGAGACATCTTCGGAGATGACCTGACGCTTGTAGCTGGTATCGGTCGTTTTGACAATGTTGCCGTCGCTGTCCAGCATGCGGTCTACGACGTGCGGCTGCACAAGGTAACCGCCGTTTGCCACGGCAGCAATGGCCGTGATCATCTGAATCGGTGTGATGGAGAAGTTCTGTCCAAACGAAGACGTTGCAAGCTCGACGATATTGAGCTCGTCTTCGCTAAAATAAAGGCTGTCTGCTTCGCCGGGCAGGTCGATGCCCGTGCGCTGCGTAAAGCCGAAGGCTTCAAAGAAATTGAAGAACGTGTGGCGGCCCATTTTCTGACCCAGCCAGATCATGTACGGGTTGCAGGAATTGCAAATGCCGTCCACCAGCGTTTCCGTGCCGTGACCGGCGTGGTACCAACAGCTGATGGGGTCGATGGTGGGATCATCAAACACCCACTGACCGGTGCAGGTGTACGTGGAGTCTTCGGAGGCCACGCCGGATTCCATTGCCATGGAGCCCGTGACCATTTTGAAAACGGAGCCGGGGTAGTACGTATCGCTGACGGCTTTGTTTCGCCACTGCTTATTCTGTGCTTCGGCCCACATTTGATCGGTGAGCTCGTCGCGCAGTGCGGTGACATCGATGCGCTCGTAATCCGCAAGGGCTTTTTTCGCTTCCGCGCGCGCCTCGTCGGTCTCGGCGTTATCGATGGCAAGCTGTAAGGTGTTTAATTCCTGCTGCTCCTTTTCCTGCGCCTTTTGCAGCGCGTCTTCCACCTTTTCCGGGATGGCGTCCTCGGCCTCCTGCGAAATGGTGAATGGGTCGTTCGGGTCGTAGTCGCCCTTTGTGGAAAGCGCCAAAATGGCGCCGGTCTTGACGTTCATCAAAACGGCCGTGCCGCCCTCCAGCGCGCCGCAGGCCTCAAGGCCCGCCTGCAGATGCTTTTCTACGATGCTCTGTGCGGTCTCGTCGATCGTGAGCACAAGGTCGTAGCCGTCCTGTGCCTGCACGTATTGGTCATACTGGAACGGCATGTCATCGCCCTGTGCGTTCTTCGCGCTGACAAGGCGACCCGCCGTGCCGGAAAGCTCGCTGTCGTATTCCGTTTCAACGCCCGCAAGACCCTGGTTATCCGTGCCCGTGAAGCCGAGCACCGTAGAAGCCGTGGTGCCGTAGGGATAATAGCGCTTGTAGTCTTCCATCAGCGTGATGCCGCGGCCGATCTTTTCGTCCTTGATATACTGCACGATCTCATCGCGCACCTCGGTCTCCACCTTGCGCTTGACATAGACAAAGTAGCTGTTCTGCTGCGCTTTTTTTAAGACATCGTCGTAATCGAGCCCTAAAATTTCGGAAAGGCCCTTTGCAATCTTCACGTCGTCGCCTTCGTCGATGTAGTTCGGCTCCAAGGCGACCGTCCACACGCTGGCGCTCTGCGCCAAGACCTTTGTGCCCGTGGCGTCGTAAATGGTGCCGCGCGAGGGCGTAAGCTGCGTGGATTGCAAACTCTGGTCAACCGCATCGGTCTTTAAGGTTTCGCCGTTGACAAGCTGCAGGCGGACAAGGTTTGTGATAACGGCGCCAAACCCGAGCACCAGCACAAAGCCCACGATGACCATTGTGCGCTGCCAGACGCCGGAACGATTTGATTTTGCCATGTAAAAAATGCCGTCCTTTCTGCTGCGCCCTTCATTCGCAGCCAAAAGTTGCCGTATACCGAAAAATGAGAGTTAAGAATAAACTCTCAACTCTCCTCTCAAATTCCCCTCTGCCGGGGGCCGCATAACCCATTTGTATTCTTTCATGCCGCAAAATAGCAGCGTATCCGCAAAAAATTCGTATGTATAAAGGCTAAATCAGGAAAAGAGCGACTGCAAGACCTGCCAGATACGGTCCAACAGGTTCGGTGTCTTTTCGGCCTGCACTACGGTGCCCTCATCATCCTGCGTGAGGCTGATGTAGGAGGTCTGCCCGTCCGCTACCTTTTCCATGCCGAGCTTTTCGCGCGCGATCTGCTCGATCTCCTCCGTATTGAGCTTGGAGGCCGCCTGCATTTCGAGCTGAATGGCAATGCTTTTCTCCTGCGAAAGGCTCTCGTTCGCCGTGTTGATCTCATCGGTGAGCTCCGTGAGCTGCACCTGACTGAACACCACCGCACCGATGGCGCCGACGATGACCAGCACCACCGCAAGATTCATGAGCATTTTGACCGTATTTGCACTGTGTCTGTGACTGCGGCGCAGCTGTTTTTCATCCAGCTTCACCACATTGTTTTTCTGTTTTTGTTTTTGGGGCGCTTTCGGCTCCGGAAGCTTCGGTGCCGCGCTGCCGTGATCTCTGCTGTCGAAAAGATCAAAATCGTATGCGTTTGATGTAGATGCCATGTTGTTTCCTCCTTTCGGAAACTTATCCCAACAAATTCAGCTGTATTCTCTCAGGGATACCCTAATTCTTCAAAATCTCACAGTTTTTCAATAACGCGTAGCCTTGCGCTGCGGGCGCGCGGGTTTTCGCGAAGCTCTTCCTCACTCGGCGCAAGACCCTTTTTGTAGATGAGCTTGCCCTTCGGCTTGTTGCCGCACACGCACACGGGGAAATCCTTCGGGCAGGTGCAGCCCTCGCACCACTTGTTCATCTGCTGCTTGACGATGCGGTCTTCAAGCGAATGAAACGTGATGACGGAAAGCCTGCCGCCGGACTTTAACAGCCCGAACGCCGCCGCAAGACCCTTTTTGAGCGCGTCCAGCTCGCCGTTTACCGCAATGCGCAGCGCCTGAAACGTTCTTCTGGCCGGATGGCCTTCCGCGCGGCGCACCGCTGCCGGCACGCTTTCGCGGATGATCTCCGCAAGCTCTAAGGTAGTTTCAATCGGTTTTTCTTCGCGCGCTTTCACAATGCCCTTTGCAATGCGCACCGCGCTTTTATCTTCGCCGTAACGGCTGATGATCTCGGCCAATTCCTGCCAAGAGAGTGTGTTTACAAGGTCTGCGGCCGAGGTGCCGCTTTGGCTCATGCGCATATCGAGCGGGGCGTCGGCGTGGTAGGAAAAGCCGCGCTCTGCGGTATCGAGCTGATAGGACGAAACGCCGATATCGAGCAGCACGCCGTCGACATTAACGATGCCGTGCTCTAACGCGATCTTGTCCATATCGCAGAAGTTGCCCATGGCAACGACGGAGCCGGGATATTTACCGAGCCGCTCTTTCACAACGGCAATGGCGTCCGGGTCGCGGTCGATGGAAAGCAACGTGCCCGTTGTCAGGCGCTGTAAAATCGCGCCGGAGTGGCCGCCGCCGCCCGCGGTGCCGTCTATATAGGTGCCTTCCGGGTCGATGTTCAAGGACTCGATGGTCTCTTTGAACAGCACCGGTTTATGCTCAAAATGAATTTCACTCATGATATATTTGTCCGGCGGAACGGATGCGTTCCGGCAGACACTCCTCATTGAACTTTACCCGAAAAAAGCCGGGCTGATGAGCGCCAAGCGGGGCGAAAAGGCAATGAAAATCCAAAGCCCATGCGGTTTTCCGCAGGGTTTTCGCTGCTTGCACGTCCATTATACCTTATCCCACATAGAAAATCAACCCGCGGCAAAAAAATTTATGTTTACCATGTTCGATGAAAAAACGCGGATTTCCGATATTTTTCTTGGATTTTGTTCGTATATTTTCCGATTTTTGGCAAAATAGCGTCATGTTGAAAATTCTGTGCATTCTCATGCAAAAAAACTTTTGCAGTTTGTTCACATTCCCGGTTTTCGGAAGCGGCTCCGTTTACACGCTTTTTGTGGAAAACGTAGGTCATTTATAAAAAGGGTGGCACTGCAGTTCTTTCAGGAAACCCATGCAACTGGGTTACCTTCTTAGTTTTTGGATAGGCAAAAGGATTTCGCCATTGCGAATGGCGACTTAGGGCGCTACCCTAAGAATCCGCAAGTTTTCTCGAAGAAAACTTAACGAAAGACTTTAAACCGCTGTTTCCGTTCGCTCATTTTAACAAAAACGGCAGCTCGCCCAACTGCCGCGAACTGCCGTTTAAATCTCTTAAATTACTGCTGTGCGCTCGTGCCGTGGATGGACTGGCGGGTCTTTCTCAGCTCTGCAAGGTTGGCGCTCATCGCGTCGTCTGTGCGGCGGAGCAGATCTTCCACATAGTCGTTGGAGGCTTTCTGCATGCTGCGGAACTTCTCCTGCGTCTGCGCCATGATGTCGTTTGCCTTTGCCTGTGCCTGGCGCACGATCTCTTCCTGGTTGACGAGTGCTTTCGCCTTCTCCTCTGCGACGCGCACGATGGTCTCGGCCTCGCGCTGTGCCTCGCTGATGATCTGGGCGCGGTCTGCGACGATGGCCTTCGCCTTGCGCACTTCGGACGGGATCGCCTCGCGAATCTCATCAAGGATCTGCTTTGCGTCTTCGCTATCTATAAACGATTTGCCGCCTGCAAAGGGAAGGTGCCAGCCTTTCTCCAGTACGTCGGTCAATTCATCGATCAAATCTTCTACGGTTGCCTGCGTGTTGCTCATAAAAAATCCATTCCTTTCGTATTTTTAGCCGCATTCAGTCTGCCGTGCGGCAAAGTCTCTGATTTATTTTCTCTAAAAGGCACTCGGGCACAAAATGGGAAATATCTCCGCCGAAGCCCGCAATCTGCTTGACCATGCTGGAGCTGAGGAACATGTGCTCGATGCTGGTCGGCAGGAACAGCGTTTCAAACTCCGGGTTCAGCTTTTTATTGGTGAGTGCCATCTGAAATTCATATTCAAAGTCGGAGATTGCGCGCAGGCCCTTCACAATGGCAGCCGCATGCTTTTCGCTTGCGTAATCCGCCAAAAGACCGCGCACGCAGTCTACCTCTACATTTTCCATATCGGCCGTGACGGTGCGCAGCATTTCCATGCGCTCCTCCACCGTAAAGCTCGCGCGCTTATCCGGGTTTACCGGTACCGCGACGATGACTTTGTCGAAAATTTTGCACGCACGGGAGATGATGTCCATGTGTCCCAGCGTGACCGGGTCAAAGCTGCCCGGACAGATCCCTACTCTCATTGATATACCGCCTTTTTTGCGCTTACACCATGCTTTGATGGCGATACGCGGTCAGCAAGATTTTTCCGTAACGGTAGTCGCGCACGCGCACGAATTCCCCCGCCGTCTCCGGCAGCTCTTCGTCCGTGGGGTGCTCGCAGATCACGATGCCGCCGCGGTTCATGTGCGGCGTGACTGCAAGGAGCGCCTTTGTGAGCGTGCCCGTGCGATACGGCGGGTCGAGAAACGCGATGTCGAAGGTCTCGGTGCAGCGCAGCAGATACGAAGCATACTCCGCGTTCATCACCTGCGCTTCGTTTTCAAACCCTGTGGTGTGAATGTTCTCCAGCACGACGCCGCAGGATGCCTTGGCGCTGTCTACGAACACAGCGCGCTTTGCGCCGCGGCTGAGCGCCTCGAGACCGATCTGGCCGGAGCCCGCAAACAGGTCGAGAAACACGCGGCCCTCCAGATCAAACTGCAAAATGTTGAAAAGCGCCTCTTTTACGCGGTCCGGCGTGGGACGCACAGCATCGCCCGGGAGCGTTTTCAATTTTCTGCCTCGGCGGGAACCGGTTATGATACGCACAGCCGAACACTCCTTTCTCTTTTGGAAGTCCGTGTCCGAAATCTAAAAAACATGTACGGACACACTTCAAGTTATTATCTCATTTGAATAGAAATATGTCAACCGTTTTTGCGCAGTTTTTGCAGAGAAACGTCGAAAAATACGCAGGAACAACGTTATTCCCCGTCGTTTTCTGCGCTGTGGAAATAACGGTAGACGGCGCGGGCGGCAGGGGCGTTCATGCCGGGCGTTTCCTCCAGCATTTCCTCCGTCGCCTCGCTGACGGCGCGTATGGTTGTAAAGTGCTTCATCAGCGCTTTGGCGCGCGTTTCGCCGATGCCCGGAATGGACGTGAGCGTGGTGGAGATGGTCGCCTTTTTGCGCTGCTGGCGGTGATAGCCGATGGCAAAGCGGTGCACCTCGTCCTGAATGCTCGACACCAGCGTGAACACCGCGCGGGTAGACTGAATGGCGATTTCGCCGCCGTCCTCCGTGATGGCGCGCGTGCGGTGCTTATCGTCCTTTACCATGCCGTATACCGGCACGTCGATGCCCATTTCGCGCAGAAGCGGACGTATGGCGCCCACGTGCCCTTTGCCGCCGTCGAGCAGAATGAGGTCGGGCAGTCTGCCGAAGCCCTCGGGCTTATCGGCAGCGCGGTATTCTTCAAAACGGCGGCGGATGACCTCGCGCATGCTGCCGTAGTCGTCCTGACCGACGACAGTCTTGATTTTAAACTTGCGATACGCGCTTTTCAGCGGGCGGCCGTTTTCAAACACGATCATACCCGCAACGTTCTCGCCGCCCGCAAGGTTTGAAATATCGTAGGATTCAATATATTCCGGCGTTTTGGGCAGGTTTAAGAGCTGGCGCAGTTCATCGAGTGCGGAGGTCTCACGGCCCGTGGCGCGGCCCATAGCCTGCGCAAGCGCTTCCGCGGCGTTCGTGCGACACATTTCCACAAGCTGCTTCTGTTCGCCCTTTTGCGGAATGTGGAACTTCACGCGGCGCTCCGCCTTTTTCGTCAGCCATTCTTCAAGGACGCCGTCGTCGTTGACGGGGCCGTCTATCGTGATGACGGGCGGGATCTTATCGCGCATCGAATAATATTGCATGACAAATTCGCTGCGGATCTGCTCCAGCTCGTCGTCGGCGTTTAATAAAAACGATTCGCGGTCATACAGTCTGCCGCCCGCAAAGCGGAACACCTGAATACTCACCTTTTCGCCGCCGAGCACGAGCGCGATGACGTCCTGTTCCGGCACACGGCTTGCGACAACCTTTTGGCGCTCTTTCAGCTTGTTGATGGCCGTAATGCGGTCACGGATGCGCGCGGCAAGCTCAAAATCGAGATTTTCAGCCGCCTCGTTCATTTTCTCCGTCAGCGTGCGCACGGAATCGCTTGTGCCGCCGCGGATGAAATCAAGCGCCTCCTGCACGGCCTCGTTGTATTCCTTTTGGCTCACGTGCCCGCGGCATGGGGCACAGCACTGCTTGATATAGTAGTTGAGGCACGGGCGGCCGCGGCCAATCTCCTGCGGAAATTTGCGCGTGCAGGACGGCAGACGGAAAATCTTCCGCGCCTCCTCCACGGTGTCCTTGATTGTCCACGCGGAAAGGTATGGGCCGATATACTTTGCGCCGTCATTCAGGACCTGCTTCGTCTCCGAAATGCGCGGCCAGTCGCCCGCTGTCACCTTAATATAACTGTACCCCTTATCGTCCTTTAAGAGGATGTTGTACTTCGGCTGGTGCTGCTTGATTAAACTGCTTTCCAAAATGAGCGCTTCAAACTCGCTGTCCGTCAGAATATACTCGAAATACTCGACATTCGAGACCATGCGGCGCACCTTTTCATTATGGTTTTTATCCGAGCCGAAATACTGGCTGACGCGGTTTTTAAGCGCTTTCGCCTTGCCGATGTAGATGATGGTATCATCGCGGCTGTGCATGATGTATACGCCCGGGTGAAGCGGCAGCTTCATCGCCTTTTTGCGCAGCTCTTTGATATGCGCCATTTTTTCTTCCGTAAGCCGTACCATGCGCACCTCCATGCGGCTCAGTCACTAAGCGACTGAGAAAGAAGAAACGCCTACCGGAAATGCTCCGATAGGCGCCGTTTTGACAAGCTGAAATTATTCGGCAAAGCCGGATTCAACAAGAGCCACGAGGCTGTCAACAGCTTCCTGCTCGTCGGAACCATCAGCGATGATGTCGATCGACGTACCGCCGACGATGCCCAGAGACAGAACGCCCAGCAGGCTCTTTGCGTTTACGCGGCGCTCATCCTTCTCAACCCAGATGGAAGACTTAAACTCGTTTGCCTTCTGGATGAAGAAAGTTGCCGGTCTTGCATGGAGACCAACCTGATTCTGAACCAAAACGTCCTTCTTAACACACATTGCGATTCACTCTCCTGTAAGTAATACATTACATACTCTGAATGTCAAACATGATTCTAAAGCTCAAAATGCTTCAATATAAGTTATTATAGCATAATTTGTCCCCCCGTCAAGCGGGGTACCCCATTTTTGGATATATGCCCGTGGCATATCGCTATGAAACGATCCGTGTTTGTGCATTTTGCTCTGCTTGTTGAAAACATTTCGTAAAATCAGTTCGCCACAGAGGGTTAAACATTCCTAAAATCCGCTTATTTTCTGCCGAAAGCGCGCTTTTCTTCCGCAGTCAACTCAACTTTTTCAAAGAGGTCCGGGCGGGCTTTCTGTGTGACCTTCAAAGATTGTTCGCGCCGCCATTTTTTGATTTTTTCGTGGTGGCCGTTTAAAAGCACCTGCGGCACCTCTCTGCCGCGCCAAGCAGAGGGACGGGTATACTGCGGATATTCCAAAAGCCCGTCATAATGGCTTTCTTCCTCAAAGCACACGTCTTCGGAAAGCACGCCGGGCAGCATGCGCGCCACGGCATCGGTGAGGATTACGGCGGGCAGCTCGCCGCCCGTCAGGACAAAATCGCCGATGGAGATTTCCTCCACGTCGTATTCCTCCAAAACGCGCTCATCCACACCCTCATAATGCCCGCAAAGCACAATGATATTCTCGTTTTTGGCGAGCTCCTTCACTTTTTCCTGGTCTAAGACCCGTCCGCGGGGGGACATATACACAATATGCGGGCGCACGGCGGTTTGTTCGATGATCTCGTCAAACGCCTTCGCTATGGGCTGCGCCATCAAAAGCATGCCCTTTCCGCCGCCGAACGTGCAGTCGTCCACGCGCTTGTGCACGCCCTCACCATGGTCGCGCAGCTGGTGACAGCACACCTGCAAATACCCGCGTGCGCGCGCACGGCCGATGATGCTCTCGTTCAAAATATTCTCGCACATTTCGGGAAAAAGTGTCACAATATCAATCCGCATCCGCTGCCTCCCCGGCGTTTACGGGCACGGTCTCCGCGCCGTCGCCGAAAATACCCGGAATGGGCTTTACAAACAGCTTTCCGCTTTCAATGTCCGTCTTCGCGATCATGGCATCCACGGCGGGGAACAGAAATTCCTCGCCCGCGCCGTTTACAATGCGGTACACGTTGTTCGCACCGGTCTCGAAAACGTCCTGCACCGTGCCGTATTCCGCGCCCGTTGCGTCATCGATGACATGAAGGCCGATGAGATCTTCCACGAAGTAGCGGTTTTTCGGCAGGCGCACGTCGTTTCGGTCAAGATATAGAATTTTGCCCCTGTACAGGTCGGCCTGTGTGGCGCTTTCCACGCCCTTTAAGCGCACCAGCAAAAGGCTTTTGTGCACGCGGGAAGATAGGAGCCCGGCATCCGTTTTGCCGCCGTCAAAATACAGGGTCTTCACTTTTTTCAGAAAATCGGCGGAATCGCACCACGGTTCCACGCGCATTTCGCCGCGTACGCCGTGCGTACCCACGATCCTTCCCGCTTCCAGAAATTGCTTTTTCATGTGTTTTCCTCGGCTCTGCCGCAGCGAAAGCCTTCCTCTCTTTTAATATAAAAAGGACGCACGAAGCCCGTGCGTCCCTCTTTCGATCAATCGATCTCAACAACGACCTTTTCGCTGCTGCGTGTTGCTGCGGCACGCATAACAACGCGAATCGCTTTCGCAATGCGGCCCTGCTTGCCGATTACTCTGCCCATGTCCTCTTCCGCAACGTGAAGATGATAGACGACGGAACCGTCTTCCTTGGGCTCATCGAGTGTAACGGAAACCTCTTCCGGCTTTTCAACAAGACCCTGCGCGATGATTTTCAGTAATTCCTGCATAAGATTGTTCCTTTCTCAAACGAGAAGACGGGCAATCAGATAACACCGTGCTTCTTGAACAGTGCCTTAACGGTATCGGTCGGCTGTGCGCCCTTTTCCATCCAAGCCTTTGCCTTTTCCGGATCAACCTTTACAACGCTCGGCTCTTCCATCGGGTTGTAGTAGCCGATTTCCTCAATGAAACGGCCGTCTCTCGGGTAACGGGAATCTGCAACAACGATGCGGTAGAAAGGAGCCTTCTTAGCACCCATTCTGCGAAGTCTGATCTTAACCATGGTAATTTCCTCCATATTATAAAAAATAAGTTTTATCTATTAACCAACGATTCGTCGGCAATATTTACAATTCAAATATACGTCTTGCGTCAGAAACAAATGAAGTTCGTTTCTTTATCGCATTTACATTGGGAAGCCGCCCATGCCACCCATATCCGGGCCGCCGAAACCGCCCATGCCGCCCATACGCGCCATCATTTTCTTGCCTTTTTTGCCGCCGAACTGCTTCATCAGCTTCTGCATCTGCTTGAGCTGGTTGCAAAGACGGTTGACGTCTTCCACCTTCATGCCGCAGCCTGCCGCGATGCGGCGCTTGCGGGAAGCCTGCAAAAGCTCCGGCTTTGCGCGTTCTTCGGGGGTCATGGAAAGGATGATCGCCGCGTTGCGGTCCATAATGCGGTCGTCAATGTCCATTTCATCGAGCTTCGAGCTGTTGATGCCGGGCAATTTCGAAAGGATGCCCTTTAACGGGCCCATCTTCTTCACCTGCCGGAACTGCTCCAAGAGGTCGTTGAAGTCCATCTTGTTCTGCATCATGCGCTCTGCGGTGCGCGCCGCGGACTTTTCATCCATTTTCGCCTGTGCGTCTTCGATGAGGGACAGCACGTCGCCCATGCCGAGGATACGGCTCGCCATACGGTCGGGGTGGAAAACCTCGAGGTCGTCGATCTTTTCGCCCGTGCCGGCAAACTTGATAGGCTTGCCGGTGATGGCCTTAACGGAAAGCGCCGCACCGCCGCGGGTATCGCCGTCGAGCTTTGTTAAAATCACGCCCGTGATGTCGAGCAGATCATCAAACGACTTTGCGACGTTCACGGCCTCCTGGCCGGTCATGGCGTCCACCACGAGCAGAATGTCCGTGGGGTTCACCGCTTCTTTTATATTTTTCAGCTCATTCATGAGCGCTTCATCGATCTGCAGACGGCCTGCGGTATCGATGATGACGTAATCGTTGCCGTAGTCGCGCGCGTGGCGAACAGCCGCCTGCGCGATCTTCACCGGGTCTTCGGTGCCCATCTCAAAGACGGGTACGCCGGCCTGTGCGCCCACAACCTGTAACTGCTTGATTGCCGCCGGGCGGTAAATATCGCCTGCAACGAGCAACGGACGGCTGCCGCGGCTTTTCAGCATTTTCGCAAGCTTTGCGCTGTGCGTCGTTTTACCGGCACCCTGCAAGCCGCACATCATGATGACGGCCGGCGGGCGCGCGGGCATTTTCAGGCGCTCTTCGCTGCCGCCCATCAAAGCCGTCAGCTCTTCGTTGACGATCTTGATGACCATCTGCGCGGGGGTGAGGCTTTCCATAACGTCCTCGCCCACGGCGCGTTCCGTAATGCGCGCGGTAAAGTCCTTTGCGACCTTGTAGTTGACGTCGGCTTCGAGAAGCGCCAAACGCACCTCGCGCATGGCCTCCTTAACGTCGCTTTCCGTCAGCTTGCCTTTGTTTTTTAACTTTTTAAACGCGTTGCCGAGCTTATCGGCAAGACCTTCAAACGCCATGTAAAAATCCTTTCAGAGCCGCGCCGCTCAGTCCGTCAGCTTCTTTGCGGAGCGCAAAATGCTCTCCACGTTCTGCCGAATGACCGGGTCGCCGCCGTTCTTTTCGTTTTCCGCTTCGATCTGTAACGCGTGGTCGCAGATCTGCGTCAGTTCTTCCTGCACGCTGCGGAAGCGCTTTGCAAGACCCAGCCGTTCTTCCATTTCAAGAAGCTGCTGTTCGGCGCGCTTGATGCCGTCGCGCACGCCCTGCCGCGTGATGCCCTTCTCCTCTGCAATCTCCGCTAAAGAAAGGTCTTCGTTATAATAGCATTCCACGACCTCGCGCTGCTTTTCGGTGAGCATGTCGCCGTAAAAATCCAGCAGGAACGTGATGCGCAGATCCTTTGCCATAGTTCGCTCCGTTTCCGGGCGTTTCCAATTTCAAGCGCCCTGCTGTAAAGTTTTTTTCTTTACAGCCTTTGTATTATACAATAGCTGCCCCGCTTTGTCAAGCATTTTCGCCGTAAAAATGCGCCCACAGCGGCACGCTTCCTTTATAAAGTGTGCCGCAATGCTATACGCCTGCGGCGTATGGTTTGGCTTCACTGTGCTATTGGGCTTGCGCCTGATGTTATCACTCTGCGGGCAATTTTGCGCACGACATACATCACCAAAAACAAAGCCCATGATTTTTGCATAACGTATGCTTTACAAACCCAGTTTTGCATGGTATATTTATTCGTATAGCGCAAACGGGTGTATTTTTGCAAGCTCACTCGTCTGTGCTTGCATTCAGTTCCGTTCGGCGGAGATTTTCTCTGTGCGGCGGGATACGGAAGGAAGCGAAATTTTGATTTACTTTAACTGTGATTACACCGAAGGCTGCCACCCGAACATTTTAAAGCGCCTTTGTGAAACGAATATGATGCAGACTGTCGGCTACGGCGAGGACGAAATTTGCGATTTGGCGCGCGCGAAGATCCGCAAAGCATGCGGACGCGAGGACGTGGACGTGCATTTTCTCGTCGGCGGCACGCAGACGAACGCCACCGTTATTGCAGCGATTCTTCGCCCGCACCAGGGTGCGCTGAGTGCGGACACCGGACACATCAACGTGCACGAGACCGGCGCGGTGGAAGCAACGGGTCACAAAGTGCTGCCTCTGCCCTCCACCCCGGACGGCAAGATCACCGCAGAGCAGGTGGAAAACGCCTATCTGGCGCACGTGAACGATGCCTCGTTTGAGCATATGGTGCAGCCAAAGCTCGTTTACATCTCCCTGCCCACGGAAAACGGCGGGTTATATTCCAAAGCGGAGCTGACCGCCCTGCACGATGTCTGCACGCGCTGCGGGCTGTACCTCTTTATGGACGGCGCACGTCTCGGCTACGGCCTGACGGCTCCCGAAAATGACGTGACGCTCGCGGATCTCTGCGCGCTTTCCGATGTCTTCTACATCGGTGGCACGAAGGTCGGTGCTTTGTTCGGCGAAGCGGTCGTAATCACGAACCCGGCGCTCAAAACGGATTTCCGCTACCACATCAAGCAGCGCGGCGGCATGCTGGCTAAGGGCCGTCTGCTCGGTATTCAGTTTGATGAGCTTTTCACGGACGATCTTTATTTCAAGATCAGCGAAAAAGCCGTGCAGCAGGCAAAGCGCATTGCAAAAGCGTGCGAAGACGCGGGCTGCGCGTTCTTTGCCCCCTCGCCGACGAACCAGCAGTTCCCCATTTTCCCGGATACTGCACTCGAAAAGCTCGCGGAAAAGTACAAGTATTCCTATTGGGCGCGCGTGGACGAAACACACAGCGCCGTCCGCCTTTGTACAAGCTGGGCGACGACGGACGAAAACGTGGACGCACTCTGCAAAGACATTGCGTCCGTCATGGCAGAATAACGCCGGACTACGGCTTTCTGCCCCGTTTAGAGGAGGAAAACCCGTATGAAGTTATTTGAAGAACTCACCCAGCTGCACGGCGTCAGCGGCTACGAGACCGTCGTTGCAGACTATATTAAAGAAAAGTTAGCCCCGCTTGCTGACGACATTACCACCGACCCAAACGGCAGCGTCATCGCCTATTTTAAGGGCACGGGCGAGCATAAAAAGCGCATAGAGCTTGCCGCCCACACCGATGAGATCGGCTTTCAGGTCATTAAAATTGAGGAAGACGGCCGCATTATGTTTAAGGAGCTCGGCTGCTGCTGGACGTTTACAACGTACCAGAGCCGCGTCCGCTTCCGCAACGGCGTGGTTGGCGTGGTCGCAAGCCGCATCCCGCCGGAAAAGCTGAGCGCCGGCGGCTATAAGCGCTATACCGATTGCTACATCGACATCGGTCTGCACAGCAAGGAAGAAGTTTTAAAATACGTTGATGTCGGCGACGTTGCATGCTATGAGGGCCCGTACACAGAGCTTGCGCCGGGCTACATCACCGCAAAGGCCATCGACGACCGCGTCGGCTGCTATATGCTGCTGGCGGCGATAATGAACGTGAAAAAGCCGAAGAACGACATCTACCTCGCGTTCACCGTGCAGGAGGAGGTCGGCACGCGCGGCGGGCAGGTCACGGCGCAGCGTATTCAACCGGACATCGGCGTCGCGGTGGACGTCACCCCGTGCCACGACCGCCCGGGTGATTTGGAGGGCAGCAACGCGCTCGACCACGGCGTCGCCATCAAAATCTCCGACACCGTTTCCATCAGCGACGAAGGCCTTGTGAATAAATCCATCGCGCTGTGCAAAGAACACAACGTCCCGTACCAGAAAGACGTCATCTATGTCGGCGGCACGGACGCAGGCGCCATGACGCTCGTCGGCGGCGGCATCAAAACGATTGGCTTCTCGGTCGTCACCCGCTACACCCACGGTCCGAACGCCATCGTGAGCCAAAAGGACATCGAAGCGACGGTCAAAATGCTCGAGCTCTTCATGAACGCTGATTTCGAGTAAATTTAAAAGCACATAAAATCAGCGGCGCACAGAGTTTTCACACCCTGTGCGCCTCTTGTTTTGTCTTAATATCCTGCTTCCAGCTTCGGCACCGCAACAGGCTTACCGGGGTCGCTGAAATCCCAGTGCATTTCGTGGCGCTCGAAGTAGCCGATGACCTTACCCTCGTCGTCGCGCACGGGCACGAAAAACCACCTCATACGGATGCGTTCAAACTCGATTTTAAGGCCTCCATATTCAGTTCTTTGAATTCCATCATTCTTCCTCCTCATACTCCACGTCCGGGCGAGTGATGGCGATCGGCACGCCGTTCACCTGCACGCCCGCGCCGGCGGGAATGAGGATGTACGGTGCACCGTCAATGTAGCGCGTCTCGATCCACTCGCTGTACTCGGGATCGACGCGAATTTGCACCTCCGGCGTTTCGATCTCGAATTTCTTCGTCTCCACAAGGTTGCGCGGGCTGAGTGCCGCGTCCGCGCCGAACTGCTCCGCGCAGGCTTCCTCAAATTTTTCGGCTTTCTCGCCCGGCACGCCGCAAGCGGTCAGCATCGTTTTCATCGTGCGTCCCGTAATGGTCAGAGGCTCCGGGTCCTTGCTCGCCTTGTGCTCCTCAATCATCCCGCAAAGGCGACTGTGCACGGTCTGTACGACGTCTAAACTGCACGCGTCATTTAAGGCATCGCCCAAAATCGTGCCAAACGTCGTTTTCTGCTCCTCTGCGGGCATGGGCGCTTCGCGGTTGAACACCGCGTCTATAAATTCATCGTAGCTTTCCGAAGCGCTGCGGCAGTAGTACATGGCGCTGTAAATATCGGCGCTGCGGTCGGTAAACGCCGGGAACAAAAAGCCCAGCTGCGGCGCGGAAACAAGCCAATCGATGTCGCGGTTGTGGAACGTATTTTCCGGCACGTCGTACCCCAAAACGGGCTTTGTCTGCTTCACGGGGCAGACGGTACACAGAATGTAATTATAGATATTCTCCGAGGCGTCCTCCAGCGTTTCGCCGTCCTTTGCGCGGTACGGCACGTCGTATGTATCGTTCGCGAGCAAAATGAGATACGTACCTTCGGGTCTGTATGATGCGATGACCTTCTCAAAAAACATCCGTACGGCTTCTTCATCGGTAAGCTTTGAGTCGCGCAGCGCCATCAGCAGCCGGTGCTCATCGCTGTCAACGACCTGCGCAGTCGTAAACGACATTTCGATGAGATTTTTGCCGAGCGTGCCGGAAAGCGTACGGCGCAGCACGGAAAGCATATTTTCGCATTCCTCCTGCGGCAGCAGGGAGAGCGGCTGGTCGAATTGCGAGACGATTTCCTGCTTTTCGTTGACGTAGCACCCGCGCACATGGGTGATATTGCTTTTATCCGCCCTGAATCGGCGGCGAATTTCCGAGATTTCTTTTTCGTTCATTTTGATGTCCTCTTATTCTAAAGTCTAAAGAGTTTCGAGCTCTGCGGAGCTCGACCAAGGGCGCTGCCCTTGGATTCCGCCGCCTTTGAAAAGGCAGGCGAAACTTTTAACCGCCGTTGCCGCGGACTGTGCAAAACTTTGCTATATCATTTTACCCGTTTGGTGCACACCTGTCAATTCACTTCTCCGTCCCAAAACCGTTGCGCGCGCCCAAAATCTGCGGTAAAATGATTTTATAATTTCAAATTTTCTCCGAAAGGATTTTTAGTATGTCCACCTCACAACCTACCCCTGTCCGCGGGCGGTTCGCGCCCAGCCCCTCGGGGCGCATGCACCTTGGCAACCTCTGCTGCGCGCTTCTTGCGTGGCTTTCCGTGCGCAGCCAAAACGGCGAGATGCTCCTGCGCATCGAAGACCTCGACCCCGACCGCTGCACACGCGAAAAAGCCGAGCTTTTAATGGACGATCTAACATGGCTCGGCCTCACTTGGGACGAAGGCCCCGGCCACGAGCGCACCCATACCCCTTACTGCCAAAGCGCGCGCCGCGAGCTATATGAATCGGCGTTAAGTGAACTCCGCGCCAAAAACGATGTTTACCCATGCTTTTGCACCCGCGCGGAGCTGCACGCGGTCTCCGCGCCCCATGCGGGCGATGGCACGTTCCGCTACCCCGGTTTATGCCGAAATTTGACGCCCGCCGAAGCCGAAGAAAAAAGCCTCACACGACGCCCAAGCTTGCGTTTTCGCGCACCGGAGGACACCGTTACATTTGAAGATCTATACTGCGGCCCGCAAAACATAAATGTTCAGTCCACGTTCGGCGATTTCATTGTGCGCCGCAGCGACGGCGTGCACGCGTACCAGCTTGCCGTCACCGTAGACGATGCTTTAATGGGCGTGACGGAAGTCGTCCGCGGGCGTGACCTGCTCCCTTCCACCGGCTGCCAAATTCAGCTCTTTCACGCACTCGGCCACACACCGCCGCACTACGGGCACATTCCGCTGCTCGTCAATCGCGACGGCCGCCGTTTGAGCAAGCGCGAGCGCGACCTCGACATCGGCGTTCTGCGCACACGTTTCACGCCCGAAGAACTCCTTGGCCGCATGGCAAATTTACTTGATTTCCTCGACCGCCCGGAAAAAATCACCCTAACAGAACTCATCCCGGTCTACAAAGCGTGGTATGAAACCGCCGACACGCCGAAATTTCCGAAAAACTGCGTTGTCCCCGACAATTTCGCCATAAAATAGCCTGCAAATTTTCCATCGCTCCCCATAATTTCGGTTGACGCTTATTTGTGTATATGGTATGATTTTACTTGATATGTGAATTTATTTTTCATAAATTTGTTACGATTGGGGAAGTTTACATGAAAGTCAATATCGGTACATATTCTTTCGGCGGCATCGCGAGCTATCTCGGCCTCGGGCCCACGCTGCTCGATAAATTCAAGACCATCGCGTCCCTCGGCTTTACGGGCGTCGAGCTGCTGCCGGTCGACCTCGATAACGACATCGAGGACATCAAAAAATGGCTGAAAGAGACCGGCCTTGAGGTTGTCTCCATCCACGCAGAGCCGACAGAAGAGATCGTCAAAAAGATTGCCGAGCTCGGCGGCAAGGCCGTCATCTGGGCAGGCACGCCGTTCTGCAACAAGGCAGAAGCCGTCGAAGTCGCGCACAAGCTCGACGAAATGGCAGAAATGGCAGAGCCGTACGGCATCAAGATCGGCTACCACAACCACAGTCAGGAATTCTTCATGGATGAGGGCAAAACGTTGCTTGAGCACCTGCTTGACAACAGCACAAAGTGCTACTCGCAGCTCGACTGCGGCTGGGCACAGAACGGCGGCTGCTACCCGCCTTCGTTCATCCGCCGCTATAAAAACCGTTTTGTCGCCATCCATGTAAAGGAAAACAGCAAGGTGCAGGGCCCCGGCCCGAGACCGGCTTCCCGCCACGCGGCAGAAGAGGCAGGCCGCGCCAATCCGTTTGCCAACGTCAAGGAAATGCCGCTTGAAGAGCGCCAGAAGATTTTGGACGGCTTCAACGCGCACATGAACAGCCCCGAGGGCAAGAAGCAGTTTGAGGTACAGTGCCCCATGGGCGCGCCGGAGTCCAACATGAACTGGCAGGACATCAAAGACGCACTCGACGAGCAGGACTTTGAAGCGTTCTGGGTCGTAGAGCGCGAAGGCTTCTACGACGAGCACGACAAGTGCATCGCCGACGACGCAAGGTGGATCAAAGAGAACATCCACTAAATTTCATACACACGAAAAAAGGACTTCTTTTCGGAAGTCCTTTTTGCTGTCTTTAAGTTGTTTACGCCGCTTTCTTATGACGTCCATGCTTTTCCATAAACGCCGGCAACGCTTCCATGCCCTGCGGCGTAACGGGGCGCACCCATTTGCCGGAGTACATGTGCCGCTGCATCAAAATGAGACGGATCGGCTCGTCGATATAGCAGCACGCAAACACGATAAGAAACGGCGCTTTCCACACAAGGCCCGTCAGGCACACCAGCGGCAGCACCATCGCGTACATAAACGCAATTTCGCGGATTGTGCCGAACGCCGCGTCTCCCGCGGCTCTATACGTATCGTTCTGCACCCAGTTGCACATGCGAATAACCGCCGCCACGCAGTAGATCATCAGCATGTGTGAACCGATCTCCATCGATTCGCCGGAAAGACTCATCGCGGAAAGCAGCGGCTTGTGGATACCGAGCAGCACCAGACATACGCACAAAATCGTGCTGCCGCACAGGAACACAAGGCGTTTTGCGCGCTCGTAGGCTGCGTCCAACTCGCCGGAGCCCACGCATGTGCCGACCAAAACGGAAGCCGCATTTGAGAAACCAGCAAAGAAGCTGATAACCATGCCCTCCAGCGTGCGGAACACCGCGATGGCCGCAATGGCCTGTTCGGATTGTCTGCCCAAAACAACGTTGATAACCATGTTGCCCACGCCGATGAGCACTTCGTTGCAGATGATGGGGAAGCACTTGACGAAGTAGATTTTCACCTGCTTCTTATTCCAGCGGAAATGCTTTTTAAAGTGGAACAGATACGGGTACTTCTGTGCACGCGCCAAAATCAAAATGACCAAAACGTTGATAACCGCCGCCAAAGATGTTGCCAGCGCCGCGCCGCGCACGCCCATCTCCGGCAAGCCGAACTTTCCGTAAATGAACACCCAGTTGAGGAAAATATTCGATGCCACCGAGGCGATTGACGCGAACAGCGGGATGCGCACGCGCTCCGTAGAACGCAGCAAAGCGCTCATCGCCATGGAAAACACCTGCACAGGGTAACCGAATCCGATGATGCGCAGATATTCCGCGCCAATCACCTGAATGTTCTCCTTATCCGTATAGAGCTTCATGACGGTTTCCGGCGCAAAAATCGCAAACGCGCCGAATGTAAGCCCCACGATCATCATGCAGGTCAGCGTCAGGCCGTAGGAATGGTCGATGCCGTCGTCATCCTGCGCGCCCCAATACTGCGAGAAAAACAGCATGCCGCCGCCGAAAAAGCCCCAGTAGCCCGCAAACATCAGCGAGGAAAACTGTGCGCAAAGGCCCACCGCGCCCACGGTCGTTTCGCCCAGCGGCGCGATCATCATGGTGTCGATCATGCTGCCGGTCGTCGTCAGCATGTTCTGCAAAGCCACCGGGATCGCAATGATCGCAAGGTTTTTCAGAAATTGTTTCCACGCAAAGCGTGTCTTCGTTTTCATTGTATTTTCTCCCCAAAACTCTAAAATTCGGCCCGCGAACCCCTCAGTGCCGCTTGTGAATCAGTATACCGTATTTCGCGACAAACTTCAATCCTTATTCCGCCGAATTTCCCTGCTTTTTATAACAATCCCGACATGTTTTCAACCGTTTTAAAGCACGCCCACAAAGCAAAAATTGACCCCCTGATACCCATAAAGCAATGACGGAGGAAATGTCGGCTTCATGGGCCTTCAGGGGGTCGGCAAGTGTAGCTTGTTTATTTTGTTGTGCGCAGAGGCTTTACTTCTTCGGCTGAATCAGCGGGTGGAAGCACATGACCTTTCTGACATCGTTCAGATAGGTTTCGCCCGGGCGCGATTTTCTGCATTCGTCCGTCGCATAGGGGCAGCGCGGTGCGAACTTGCAGTAGGTGATGGAATATTCCTTAGACTCCATATCCGGCAACGCCATGTCGTCATCCGCCCACTTGTCGCCGATACGCGGCACAGCGCTCATCAAAAGCTCCGTGTACGGGTGTGCAGGCTCGTCCATGATCTCCTTGGCCGGGCCGTACTCGATGAGACAGCCGCGGTACAGCGTTGCAATGTAATCGGATACATAGTATGCCGTGGAAAGGTCATGGGTGATGTAGATAAAGGAGACCTTGTACTTATCTTTCAGCTCCTTGAACAGGTTGACGATGTTCATTTTCATGGAAGCATCGATAGCCGCAACCGGTTCGTCGGCAATGATCAGCTTCGGACGGGTGATAAGCGCACGTGCAATGGAAACACGCTGCAGCTCGCCGCCGGAGAACTGGGTGGGGTATTTGCCCTGTACGACCGCCAGAGAGAGACCGACGCTCTTCAGGGCGTCATCTACAAGGTTTGTAGCTTCTGCTTTGTTTTTCGCAATGCCAAGGCGCAGCGCCGTGTTGAACAGGTAAGAGTCTACCGGCTTACGTGCGGAGAAAGACTCATACGGGTTCTGGAAAATCGGCTGCACTTCCAGCTTGAACTGCTTTGCGTCGTAGCTTTTCTTATCGCGGTAAGATTGGCCGTCCAGCACGATGTCGCCCATATCCGGGTTGTGCAGACGCAGAACCATCTTGCACAGTGTGGACTTGCCGCAACCGGATTCGCCAACGACGGAGAGGATGACCGGCTTATCGTTGTCGATGGAAAGCGTAACGTCGTCAACCGCAACAAGCTTTTTGCCACGAATCATACCGCCTACGCGGAAGATTTTGCTGACGCCCTTGATTTCAAGCAATTTATCAGCCATTCTTCTCTCCCTCCTTCTTCAGCAAATGGCAGGCTGCAAAGCGGCCCGGCTTAACTTCAATGAACTCCGGAATCTCTTGACGGCAACGATCCGTAGCATGCGGGCAGCGTGCTGCGAAACGGCATCCCGGAGGCGGGTTCTTCAGTGCCGGCGGACGACCCGGAATACCGACCTTCTGGCTCTTATCGCCAACGCGCGGCAGGGAGTCAACCAGCATCTTCGTGTACGGATGGATCGGGTCATTAAAGATCGCATCGGTCGGGCCAAGCTCGATGATGCTGCCGGAATACATGATCGCCATGCGGTCCGTAATCTGATAATGTACGCCCATATCGTGGCTGACGATGACCATGGTGTTCTTGAGTTGCTTCTGCAAGCGCATCAGCATCTTCAAAATACCCTTCTGCACAACAACGTCCAGAGCGGTGGTCGGTTCGTCGGCAAGCACGACATTTGGGGACATAAAGGTCGCAAGCGCGATGATAACACGCTGGCGCATACCGCCGGAAAGCTGGAACGGATAAGATTCCAAAATATCCGGGGAAAGATTCAGCTCCTCGAGGTATTTTGCAACACGTGCGAGGGTCTGCTCTTTCGTTTCATTCTTGCGGTCTTCCTGCGGAATAGAATCCAAAAACTGCTTTTTCAGGCGAACGATCGGGTTCAGAACGCTCTGCGCGGCCTGCGGAACGTAAGAAATGTTGTTCCACCAGGTCTTCTGAATGTTTCCGGATTCATAAGAAAAGGATTGTCCATTCTTTTCGCCGCTGAGGATAACCTTACCTTTGTCGATCTCCAGCGGGAACTCGATAATATCGTAGAGGGTCTTCAGCAGTGTGGTCTTGCCGCAGCCGGATTCACCGGCGATGCCGAATATCTCGTTATCGTGGATCTCAAAGTTCAGGTCGTTAAGGACGTGAACGTCACCGTCGATGAGCTTGTAAGAAGTGGACAGATTTTCGACTTTTAACATATTCGTTACCTGCCTCTCTTCATGGATAAGTAATCGTTATAGCCCGTAATGAGTAAGAACAGGCCGACAAACAGAATAACCGTTGCAACGATCGGTGCGCCGATCCAGAGATACTGCTTGTTGAAAATTGCGTTGTAGCTTCTTGCCCACTGAATCATGTTGCCGAGGGAGACAAGGTTGCCGGGGGAAAGACCCAGAACAGCAAGGCTCGACTCGGAACCGATAGCGGAAAGCGTAGCGTTCATAAAGTTGGAGAGCGACCAGGTCAGCGCATACGGCAGAATCTCGGTCACGACGATCTGCACCGTGCTTTCACCGGAGAACTTCGCCGTGTGGATAAAGTCGCGCTCTTTAATGCTCAGCGCCATGGAACGAATCTGGCGGCTCGGCCAAGCCCATGCGAACATGGCAAGCACAAGAGCCATCACGATCGTGGTGGAGCTGCCCTTCATCAGGGAGGTCATCATGATGAGGATCGGCAGAGACGGAATAACAACGAACGTATCCGTAACAATCATCAGCACGCGGTCTAAAAGGCCACCGGCAAAACCGGAAAGCAGACCGACAAAAACACCGACAACCGTGCCGAGGAATGCCACGATGAGACCGATGACGAGCGAGTTGTGGATAGCTTCAATCAGCAGCCACACAACATCCTGACCCATACTGGTAGTGCCCAGCCAGTGTTCTGCGGAAGCACCCAGCTTATTCGGGTAGGTATTGAACGTGAACGGGTTCACGTGCGGTACATAGTAAACAACGAAACCGATGATAAAGAATATCAGGGTCACGATAAGACCGAACTTCAGGCGGAAGTTGGCTGCTTTCCAAAATTCTGCAAATTTTTTCATTACAACTTCCCTCCTTATCAACCGTAACGAATTCTCGGGTCGATGAACGGATATATAAGGTCAACAACCAACGTCGCCGTGGAAATCGCCACGATGGAAATCGTGATACATCCGAGGATCATGTTGTAATCGGACTGCAAAATCGCATTTTGGATCAGCGTACCGACACCCGGGTAACCGAAGATGATTTCTGTCATGATGGAACCGCCGAAGACGCCGCCAAGGCTCATGGCCAAAGCCGTAATCTGGGTCAGGATGGAGTTACGGAAAACGTAGCTCGCACCGATCTTCGCTTCGGAAATGCCGCGGTAACGTGCATATAAAACGAAGTCTTCTTCTGCAGTCGTGCCGGCAAGGGACTTCATAGAGATAATCCACCAGCCTGTGCCGAGCAGAAGCATGGAGATGCCCGGCAGAACAGACGCTTTCAGAAGCGAACCGAGCCACTGTGCGAACGTGCCGCGGGTAAGCAGCGTTGTCTGGATTGGGAACCAGCCGAGGACGAACGCGAAGACAATCTGCAGAACAAGAGCGACCAGGAAGTACGGGATCGGGTAAATGCAGATCGCGATGCCTTCGAGGATTTTAGAGGATGTCTTGTTCTTACGGAAACCTGCAAGCAAACCGATGAAGTTGCCGATGATCCATGCAAGCAGCGTGGTGGTCAGGGACAAACCGAGGGTGTACGGCAGGTTACGACCGATAATAGAGGTAACCGGCTCCGGATAGCTCATCAAAGACGGGCCAAAGTCAAACTGTAAAAGGCCATGCAGCAGGAAGTAGCCATACTGCTCAAGAAGAGTGCCATCGAGACCGAATTGAATTCTAAGTTGTTGACGTAGCGCTTCCATTTCTGCCGGATCCATGTTGCCGGAACGGGATTGCATCTGGGCGATCATGTTCTCAACAGGATCGGAAGGGAACATACGCGGGATGAAGAAGATGAACGTAACGCCGATCAAGATCGTCAACGCCCACGCAAGGATACGCTGTAAAAAGAATGTTTTGAATTTCACAGCCACACTTCCTTATCTTATAGACAAATTACAACAGGATATTCTGGGAAATGAGAAAGAGGATGACGGACGTGGTCATGGGTATTCGGCACACGCCCTCATCCTCTTCAGATCATTTCAGATTAGTGCTATTGGATTCTCTCCAAGTATTCAAGCTATCAAATTAGCCCTGAACCGGCTGAATGAACGGCAGGTCATACTTGAAGCGGCTCCACCACCACCACGGACCGTCATATGCGTTCTCGGCGTTCGGGTAGCCTTCCCAATATGTGCTGTTGGTCGGAACGAACTTTGTACCGCTGAGGAAGTTGATTGCCGGCATTTCCTTAACAGCTTCCTTCAGGAATTCCTGATGCAGCTCATAGGATTTGTCGCTGGTCGGATCAACGCCTGCGAGTTCGATAAGGATCTCGTCAACCTTCTCATTCTTCCAACGTGCGCCCTGACCGGAACCGGTCTCGCCGAGCGGCTTCATCAGACGGCTGTCCCAACCGCTGATAGCGGAGTAGAAGTCCTTCAGAATACCAGCGGACGGCCAGTAAGTGCCGATCTGGTAGTTGCCCTGACCACCGTCAACGTCCCAAGTAGCAGTACTCTTGGAAGTAATGGTGCAATCGAGGCCGAACGCCTGCAGCTGGTTGTAAGCAGCCTGAGCGCCGCGAGCGGACTGAGCTTCTGTATCAGCAAGGTAGCTGATTTCAGTTGTGAACTTGGAACCATTGAAGTACCAGCCGTCGTCCTTCTTCTCAAAGCCGGCTTTGATGAGGAGCTTTTCAGCTGCTTCCGGATCGTGCTTCCACCAGCCTGCGCCGAACATATCGATGAGCTCTTCGTCGGTGCCGGTTACGCCGGTCTTCTCAGCCATGCGCTTTGCATAGCCGGTGTCGTACGGCTTAATGGTGGTGCCATCGCCAAGGTCAAGCTCAAAGTTCTCAAGCCATTCCTGCATCGGGATGGTGTATGTATCCTGGAGATACTGGGTGTTGTTGAGCAGCGGAATCGGAGCCGCACGGCCTGCGCCGGAGAAGATGTTCATGGAGATCTGGTCGATATCCAGTGCCAGAACGATAGCCCAGCGGAAGTCAGGGTTGTCGTACGGAGCGCCCTGACCCTGAGAGAACACCAGGCCCTTTGCGCCCGGGTCGTCCATGGTTGCATACGGGAACTCGTTGTACCATGCGTTGATCTTGTCGTTAGAGCTCTGCATTGCCTGCAGCTCTTCCATCGTAACTTCGCAGAGGATATCAACTTCGTTGCTGACCATCTGCATCTGTCTGGAGGAGGAGTCGCCAAGATAACGGAACCAAACATATTCTGCCGGAACCTGATCTTCGCTGTAGTTGTAGTGCTCTGTGCCTACAACGCCAAGCGTACTTTCTTTCCAGTCGTCACGGAGCTTGTAGAGGATCCAGTCGCCGTTGGAGTCATAGTCTTCTACGGTGTACGGGCCTGCTACAACCGGCTGCTCGTCCTTAAAGGTCGTAACATCAGCCTGCTGGGAGTAAATGTGCTCAGGAACGATGCGGTAATCGGTGCCCCATAAGGTGATGCCGTAACGCTGTGTAAAGCGCGGGAAGGATTCCTTCATCGTGAACTTAACGGTGTAATCGTCAACCTTCTCAACCTTATCGATGTAGAGGTTGGTCGCTGCGGAAGCACCGATCTTGTCGTTTTCTTTGATCATGTTGAACGTGAAGACAACGTCGTCAGCGTTCAGGTCTTCACCGTCGGACCACTTGATGCCTTCGCGGATCTTAACGGTCCATTCGGTAAAGTCTTCGTTCGGGGTGCCCATATCGGCTGCAATTTCAGGGAACTGCTCACCGGAAACGGTGTCCATTTCCCAAAGGTGTGCGCTCATCAGCTGATGAATACCGAAGTTCATGTTCGTACCGGACATGTAGCTGTTGAACTGGCCCGGAGTGTCGGTCGGAGACGCAGTCTCAACGATCAGAGTTTCGTCACGGTTCGTGCCAACCGCCGTAACCTGACCTGCGGCGGCATTCGTGCCGGAGCCGGTAGATTCGGAAGCAGAAGACTCACCCGCGGCGCTGCTGGTGCTGTCGGTGGAGCCGGAGGATGCTGCACTGCTTGTGCTGCCGCCGCCACCGCAGCCGCTCAGGATGCCGGTGACGAGCATGGCCGCCGACAGAAGAACAGCTAAGGTCTTTTTCTTCATAATACAATACCTCTCTTGTTTTGTGAACCTGCGGTTCATAATGTGTTGAGGTCACAAAGCATACCCCACTTTGTGATCCCCGGTGTTTTGAATTCCTGCAAATCGCAAAATTTGTAGGAATCCCGCCATGAACTTTGCTTTGCAAAATTCATGACCCCCTATTTATCTTACAGCGCTTGTCCGTTCACTGATGTACCTTTCCCCCACACGCTCGCCTTTTTAGCATCCGGTACGGCGATGTGTGCATTCCGCTGAAAGCGGCGGTACTCAGAACATTCAAGCTCTGCGATAGCATCGGTCTATTGCTCCATAGCCGAAGACCAACGCTAATAAATAGCTTTAAACTGTAGAGCTAAGTGAAAAACAACCAAATTTTAATTCCGTTCTCGCTTTTTTATGTACATAGAATAGCACCGTGTTCACGATTTGTCAATAAGTTTTCAAAAACTTTTCAGTATTTTCTCCAAATATTTTTAATAATATTACTTTTATAATGCCATACACAACAAAAAGTGCATTTTGGGGAGCAATGTGAAATCGGTTTCCCATTTTAAAATTATGTAATTTTAATGTGCTTATATGCTTTTGTACACTTTGATACTTTAAGGCGCATAAGCCTGCGATTTATGGGCATTTTCAATAGTTTCAATTACAAGCATTTCGTTTTCATCCGCTATTCATTCTAATTTTATCAATATTATGTTTACTGTTTCTATTTATTTTAAACCGATGTTGTCTATACTGCCCTACAACACCCGAAAAAAGGTTTAAAAAACGGCTGCCGCACCCGGCACACCGTTCTTTTCACCCTATATCCTTTGTCCTGTGGTTTACACTCTGTTTTATAGGTCTCCATTCTATACACCTATATTCTTATAAGTGTACATTTCGGCGACTGAAACCGTTTCGGCATTTTTACCACCGGCTTCTCTGCATTCACCCCGGCAAACGAGCACCGCAGTATAGAAAACTTAACGCATGTTTGGAAGCTAAGCGCCCAGCTTTCCCCTTTATACTTTAAAGCACAATTTCACTATTTTTCTCAAATACTTTTCAAATTCTTGTAAACTGTGTTATAATGGTAAAAACACTTGGCCGAAAGGCCGCTTTGCGCAATATACATGGATATTGCACAGGAGGTAAAGTTGTATGGAACAGAAAAAAGATTGGGTGAAGGATCTTATCGTGTATCAGGTCTACCCGCGCAGCTTTCAGGATTCTAACGGAGACGGTATCGGCGATATTCCCGGCATTTTAAGCCGCCTTGACCACCTTTCGGCGCTCGGCATCAACGCGCTGTGGCTCTCGCCCGTGTTCCGCTCGCCGAATGACGACAACGGCTACGACATCTCCGGGTACCGGGAGATCATGGACGAGTTCGGCACCATGGAAGATTGGGACGCGCTGTGTGCAGAGTGCCACAAGCGCGGCATCAAGGTCATTATGGACCTCGTCGTGAACCATTCCTCCGACGAGCATCCGTGGTTCCTCGAATCCAAAACCTCGCGCGATAACCCAAAAAGCGACTACTACATTTGGCGCGACCCGAAAAACGGCAAGGAGCCGAACAACTGGGCCTCCGTTTTCGGCGGCAGCGCGTGGGAATTTGTACCGGAGCGCGGGCAGTATTACTACCATCTGTTCTCCAAAAAGCAGCCCGACCTTAACTGGGCAAACCCCGCGCTGCGTGAAGAAATCTTCTCCATGATGGAATGGTGGGTGAAAAAAGGCGTGGACGGCTTTAGAGTGGACGCCATCAGCTACCTTGATAAGCCGCAGGATTTCCCGGATTCCGCAGAGCCGCCGCAGCCGGACGGCTATTCGTTCAGTTCGAGTCTCATCAACGGTCGCCCCGGCACGCACGCCTATATCCGCGACATGAACCGCCGCGTGTTCTCGCCATATAACGTCATGACCGTGGGCGAAGTGGCGTCGAAAGACGCCGAGGAGCTCGCCCGCTACGTCAACACCGACCGCGAGGAGTTCGATATGGCCATCCCGTTCGTCGCGCCGATCGTCGAGATCAACACGTGGTCGCCGAAAAAAATGAAGCAGGATATTCAAAACGACTACGACGCCTTAAAGGAAAACGGCTGGTGGGCGCGGTTTTTCAGCAACCACGATAAGCCCCGCCAGGTCTCACTCTATGGCAACGACAAGGAATACTGGGAGGTTTCCGCCAAAATGCTCGCGATGCTGCTGCACTCCCTGCCCGGCACGCCGTTCGTGTATCAGGGTGAAGAGATTGGCATGACGAACATGCGCTTCCCACACATTGAAGATTACAACGACCCCGATGCAAAAAACACCTACCACCAGCACATTTTGGCGGGCGACACGCCGGACGTGGCCTTAAAAGAGGCGCAGATGATCTCCCGCGACAACGCCCGCACGCCGATGCAGTGGAACGCAACCGAAAACGCCGGCTTCACAACAGGCAAGCCGTGGCTCGGCATCAACCCGAACTACACAAAGATCAACGCGGAAAACCAGAAAAACGACCCGCACTCCATTTTCAGCTGCTACAAAGCGCTCATCGCACTGCGCAAAAGCAGTCCCGCGCTCTCACGCGGCGACCTCGAAATTCCGGAAACCGGCTCCGATACGCTGTTCGCCCTAAAGCGCAGCTATAACGGCGAAACTCTGCTTTCTTTCCACAATTTCTCCGCCGAACCGTCGAAAATCCCCGCCGCGCTCGTTCCGCAGAACGGCGAAGTGCTGCTCTCCTCCTACGACCGCGAGGGCGGCTACACCGACCCCAATCTGCGCCCGTATGAATCGGTGATTTTCCGCGTATAACGGCGGTGCAGCATGACAATCACGTGTTAAAAATCCATGCGAACACAACCTGTTATGCTGTTTTCCCCCAAAAATGAAACCATGCGAACAGAGATTGTGCGTGTTTTGATTTTTTAATTCCCTTCTAATTCAACGATTATCCCTGTAATTTAACGAATGCCTCTGTGATTTAACGATTACCTCAGCCGTTTAACGATTATGACGGTACATGAAGCCTCAATCCACATAAAACGCACAAAACCCCGCCGCAGAATTACTCTGCAGCGGGGTTCGCTTATGCGCCTGAACAGCCGAAAAGCCTTATATCAAGCGGTTTTCGGGCATAGAAAAAGTCCACCGTAATTCTATCAAAATTACGGTGGACTTATGGTGGAGCAGGGGTGCCCAAGGATGAACACCCCTCCAAAGCTCCGGTTTCGCCTTCAAATGCCGTTTCTATATCATCCAGCGGGATATTGTCAATGCTCAACGGCTTCTTGCTGGCGTTGATGATGAGGGTAAAGTGGTCGTCATACAGATAGATGGAATGAACAAAGATGTTGATGATGGCTCGGCGCTTATTCACATCGTCGGCGGGCATCTCGCAGACATAGTCCAGAAAGGCCAAAATCTGTGCCTCCGTCAGCGTGATCTTCTTGTTTTCCCCGATGGCGAGTTGCGCCTCCAGCTCCGCCTTTTCCGCCATGCGCTTGTTGAGTCGATCCGTCAGCATCTCCACGGCCTGCCCCTGCTCAATGGCTTTCCAGAGATTCTCAATGGCCGTATCCGCCTCTCGGATCGCCTTTTTCAGCGCCTTGGCGGTAAGGTTATCCGGGCTTTTGGCGCACTCCTCAGCCACCTTCTTGGCAATGAAGCGGATTTTCTCCTCGGTCAGCATTTTCAAACACTCGTTGACCACACGGTCCTCGATATAAGACTTGCTGACGATCTTCTTGCCGCACTTTTTCCTGCGGGCGTTTTTGCACATATAGTAGTGATATTGCCTGCCGGTCTTGCTGGTGCCGCCGTAGCCCACCATCATTTCCTTGCAGTGTCCGCAGAACAGCTTTGTGGTCAGCAGGTATTCGCCCTCGCCGTGAGTTCGAGCCGGCGCATTTTTGTTTTTGTTCATCATCGATTGCACCCGGTAAAATAGGTCATCATCCAGAATGCGAGGCATCCCGCCGGGTGTTTCCTTTCCTTTGTAAAGATAGACGCCGATATAACGCTTGTTGCTGAGCAGGTGACTGAGGCTGTTGGGGCTGAATTCTTTGCCGAGGGAGGTCTTGACCCTGCGCCGTTTCATATCCCGGATGATCTCCGCTTTCGTCTCGCCGCTGGCGTAGCGCTCATAAATCTCACGGACAATGGCGGCTTCCTCCTTATCCACATAGAACCGCCGTTCGGCATCTACCTTGAAGCCCAAGCCGGGATTGCTGCCGTTAGACAGGCACTTTTCGGCATTGATGGCCATGCCTCGGTGGATTTTCTGAGAAAGCTCCACGGAATAATATTCCGCCATACTTTCCAGAACGCCCTCCACCAAGATGCCGGAAGCGTCGTCCGCAATATTCTCCTTGGCAGACAGCACCCGGACACCGTTCTTTTTCAGCTTTGCCTTGTTGATAGCACTGTCATAGCGGTTGCGGGCAAAACGGTCCAGCTGATATACCAAAACGCCCTCAAAGGTGTGCCTGTCGCTGTCGGAGATCATCCGCTGAAATTCGGCACGGTTGTCCGTGGTGCCGCTGATGGCCCGGTCAATATATTCTCCGACAACGGTATAATGATTCGACTCCGCATATTCATAGCACACCTTGAGCTGTCCCTCAATGGACTGCTCCGTCTGGCTGTGGCTGGAAAAGCGGGCGTAAATGACTACATTCATACAGAATCCTCCTCTCCGATTTTTATTATAGTCATCCGCTCTCCGGTGTCGAATGTGCCGCATATTCCGGGTGCTTCAGAAGCCACTTTGCAAAATAGGCCCTGCCCTCGTCACTGGCGTAAAACTTACGCAGCTCCGGGAGCATGGCCTTGGCAAAGGAGGTAAGCAGTTCCTCCGGCAGTGCGACCTGCGTGTAGTCGATCTTGCGATACTCTCCCATAGGCCGCACCTCCTTATCGCTCCCGGTCGGTTCGTCGGCGGTAGTCCCGCTCGCAGAGCTTCACCACGGCGTCCTCAATCTGAGCAGCAGTATAGCTCTGGGGGAAATACTTGCGGATGCGTTCCATTGGAATCTTGAGTCGGGCCTTCTGGTTGGCTTTTTCCTCTGACATAATGGTTTGGATGACTGCCGTGGTCAGTGTCCCCTCCCGGTCGGCCTTGTGCATCCGCCACGCCTGCGAATAGGACGGGGTGCAGTCGTTGATGGCACACTGTTCCAAAACCTCCCGCTGGATGGATTCGTCAAGGAACGAAAGCTCCACGCCGACGGATAGGGCGATTTCACCTTGATCCATCTTTTCAAGGAACTCAGGAATGAGATGAGTCAGGCGGATATAACGGAGAACCTGATTTTTACTGTCTCCGGCTTCTGCTCCTATCTTTTCAACAGTAAGCGACTTCTCCCCAAGTTGGGGAGAAGTGCGTCCCTGATGCGCCATTGCATCTCGTTTTAATTTGTACGCAAACGCCTTTTCGGATGGCAAAATATGCTCCCGGTGCAGATTACTATCCACCACGGCAATGGCGGCAGCACCCCGGTCAAGGGCATAAATCAAGGCAGGGACTTCTGTAATCCCTGCCTTTTGTGCGGCGTGTAAACGGCGGTGACCGCTTATGACCTCATATTCGTCTGTATTTTCAATCGGTCGGACGATCAGCGGTGAGAGAACACCTTGTGTCTGTATGCTTTCGATCAGCGTGTTCATTTCGTCATCGTCCTTGACCTTAAACGGGTGTCCGTCAAAGGGACGCAATTTTTCTACCGGAATTGCCACCGGCTTTTTCATCGTATTCTTCATTCTATCTCCCTCTTTCTTTGTATCTTGCACGGGCTTTTTTCTCCAGCTCGTGCTCTTGTTTTAGCAATTCATATAGGTGTGGAGATTTCTCTAAAATCCGCTCTGCACGGCGCAGGCACTCCCTTACAGGTTTCATCTGCCTGGATACCGCCTTGCGGCGTTCCTTGTTTTGCGCCTGTTCCTCCGGCGACTTGGGGCGACGGATGCGGTTGCTGATGTCGCTACGCTCACGCTCCAAAGAGGAAAGCTCTGCCTTGGATTGCTCAATATTTGCTTGCAGGTCGGCTGTCGTATGGATACCGTGCTCCTGCAAGAAGTGATAGTCACCAATCAACTCTTTCAAATCCTTTTCCGTCGCTCGCAGATCCGGCGACAGCAGCATTGCATCGGCAAGCTCGGCTACGATCTGAACGACCGTTATGACAAGATAAAACACCGCATCCACCAAAATGGTTGCAGTGTCATAGCTGTGTTCAATGGAGAACCCCAGCTTTCGCAGCTCGTCCTCCAGTGGGAATTTCTTCGGTTTATACGGTGGTCGGTATTCCAATATGAATAGCCGATAGCGATTTTCGGCATTCTGCCGCAGCTGTGCGTTGACACGCTCCTTTGAGAAGCCCATACTATTCAGCCGCACGGCACGCTCCCAATGCTTTGCCTTGACTGAAAAGCGCACAGGATCAAGGGTGTATCCGAGCGCATAGAGCTGATTTTCAAATTCTCTTGGGCTGGTCGCAAAGGACAGGCAGTATTCCACATCCTCCCGCAGATAGTCCTGGTGGGTTTTCTTGCCGGCCTTGTGAACCCAATATTCTTTCTTCTTGCCCTTGGAGTAGAAATCGCTGTTTTCCAGCACAGACAGCTCGTGCTCCCGGCAAATCTCATCGGAGATTTTACGCAGCTCCTTGTGGTCGCCGATTTTGTTTTTGAACTTTGCGCCGTCCTTGAAGGACACAGGATTTACAACAAAGTGGCAGTGAACATTGTCGGTATTCAGGTGGACGGTGACCAGCACCTGATACCGATCGCCCCACATCCGCCGCTCAGTTTCCTTGCCAATGGCGAATGCCTGCTCTGGCGTGACCTCACCCTCACGGAAGCTCTGAATGCCGTGGTAACCGACCACCTTGCCACGCAGACCGAATCGCCGCTGCACGGCGATCATTTCGGCATAGGCGTTCTGCGCCGAGCAATTGATACCTCCCACGAACATTTTGCGGTCGGTCTTGTCGTCGTTCTCCGCATAGCGCAGGGCGGCGTACAAATCCTCGTCCAGATATTCCGGGGCGGTGGTCTTGTTGGGATTGTCGGCGTAGTCCAGCGTGGCTTTCAGATTTTTGAACACAGGCCAAAAGCCTGTCACCGCCATACTGCATCACCCCTTTCCCGGCAGCAGGAATTCTGCTGTGATCTGCTTCAGCACCGCACCAATTTCCTCGTCAAGCTCCGGTGAACTCGCCTTGTCCGCAATCTCGCCCAGCATTTCAAGACAAGCAAAAAGAGCGTCAGGCGGAACCGTTCTCGGCTCGTACCCCAACGCTCTTTGCTTTACATATTCGGTTGTGCTCAGTCCGCACTTGCGGGCTTTGGCTTGAATTTTTCCCTTTTCCTTTGCCGTCACACGCACAGCTATTCGTATATCTTTCCCCATACACATCTCTCCTTTCGGGGGATTGGGGGCTGCGCCCCCAAAGAGTAAAGCCGCCTTACCGGGCGGTTTTTGATTGGGACTTTGGCACACAAAGTCCCTGCTTGCTATACCGTGAGACGCACCCCGCAGGGCATAAAGAAAAGCAGCTGACAGATACCGGGATTTCAGCATATTTCTGCGCTGCACGATACCGAAAACCGCTTTCTTGCCTCTTGGCGTATTGCGCCAAAGTGGCACTGGCTCTGCTTCAAATGCTGCGATTTGAGCCACATATCGGCGTTTTGGCTCAGCCGAACATTTCAAGGTCATCCAGCACACTCTTTTCATTTTCGGCTTGCTGCTCCTCGGTCAACTCCGGTTGTACCTGCTCAAAAACAGAAGATGCCGCAACAAACGACACCTCCTGCAATTCCTCCCGTATGACCTGCCGAATATCATCCAGCAAAACCCCATTTGTGGATGTCTGCCGCTGCATTTCGTTTAAGATCGCCGTTACCATAAAAGCGTTGCGGGATTTATCCAGCGCCTGTAAATATTGTGCGGCGTTCGCCTCTTTTGGCTTGTCCAAATCGAACCGCACATTGATCCGATACTTGCTCATCCCTTCGCCTCAGCCTTCATCTGTGCCTCGGCCAGATATTCATACCCCTTTGCAGCGGCGCAGATGTCCTCAATGAATTTCACCCGATCAGTGTTGAACTTATAAAAGTTCTTCACAAGGCAGCCGCCTCCACCGGTCACATACAAGGTCATCGTGTTTTCGTCATAGCCGTGCTCACGAAGTCTGCGGAAGATGTCCCGCACATACTCGGCGGCGACGCTCTTGATGATTTTCAGGTCGGCAGGCGCAATATTTGCCGTGCCGGTGATCAGCACCTCGTCGATGATGGCGTCGTTGATTTCCCGTTGCGTTTTCTGCATAAACGCCTCACGGACAGCGAGGGTACACTGGTAAGTCCCGAATTTCTCGGTGAACATCTTGCCCTGCTGCGGCTTGCCGTTGATCATATACAGCGTGTTCATTGTGCCGTTGCCGATGTCGGCAATCAGGTTCACGCCTTTAAGAGTCGTTGCGAAGCTCGCGATAGCGGCGTACCCCTGCGGATAGATACGCACATCGTCGATATAGAGGTGGTAGTCCGCCTTTTTGTGGGAGAACTCCACCTCGGCGTTTTTCATCAGATACGCCCTAAAATCTGCCTTTTGCCCGCTTGTCCAAGTCAGGGGCAGACCGGCGGCAAGCACAATGTGCGCCTCGGTAAGATTTTCGGCTTTCAGCTCCTTGGCAATTGCCGCAAGGGTCAGCACATAGTAATCCTCGTCCTTGATTTTGTCCGGCGCAAACTCCTTGTGCCCCTCGCCGATGAGGTAATACCTGCCGCCGTAGACCAGCATGTCCGCCGTGAACAGTGGCTCGTGGTCATAGGCGGTGATGCCGGTGGGAAAGCAGCAATTTGCCGTTTTCATATTCCCGTACCCGTGGTCGATGCCGATGATTTTTGTGTTGTGGATTGTTTTCATTTCCGTATCCTCCTCATTTATTCTGATCTCTGATTTGTGCATACAGCTCACTGTCGGACGGCAACACCGCCCGGCGGAAATAGTTGCAGTAGATGCCGCTCCGGCTGATGATCTGCACACAGCAGTGCGGCTCTCCGTCATCCAGCAGGATGCAGTTACCGTGGTCATAGCAGCAACATCGCCGGTACACCAGTTTGTTGACCCGCCCTCGCTGGGACGGGTATATCCTCCATTTCATAATCTCCACCTCCGTTTGGACATAAAAATAACACCTACCGATTTCCGATAGGTGTTACCCGGTGATTTTGCCGCCCTCAAAGCCATAGTCCACGCCGGCATAGGCTTCATAGGCCTGTCCGATTTTTCGGATGCGCTTGAGCACGCCGCTGTGATTTTTGTAGCCCAGCTTTTCGGCAATCTCCTCCAGCGTGTCGCCGCTCGTACGCAGTTCAAGGATCTGCATATCCTTTTCGCTGAGCGTGGCTTTGAACTGATCCACCAGTGCCTGTGCTACCACTGTTTCCTCCACATTCTGCGACAGGTCCGGCTCCTCGTATTCCTGCCCGCCGTGGGCGTCGGCATAGGCCTCCTGAAATTCCTCCAGAGAGATTATCGGGTGCTTGGTGCGAGTGTGGTACCATTTTCGGATGAAGTCCGTTTTCTGGTTGCTCTTTCGGAAGTCAAAGTCCTCAAAGCAGGGGTACTCCCGTGCCACTTGGATGATCTCGTCCATCCGGTGCTTTTTCATCACATTGGGCACAATGTAGCGCAGATAGATGTCGATCTGCCATTCCGGTACATACCCCAATTCCGAGTGGCAACCTTTGAATAATTCGCCGGTGGACGCCAAGATGCCTTCGTCCGTCAGCTCTTGAATCCAGTAGTCCGGGCAGTGGGCAAACCGCCACGCCGGGTCGTAGCCGGAGTAAATTTCCATATACTCGCCGAAGCCCATATATGGCCAAACCATAAAGGCGGTGGCATCTATGATGAGCAGCCAGAACAGATCGCTCTCCACGAACTCACAGGCGGCCCGGTTACGGAGCAGCATCTGTGGGTTCCGTGGAATGGCGTTCAGCTCCGCTCCACAGCGGGACAGGATGCTTTTCGGGATGAAGTAGTAGAACGGGATGTACTCTGCGTTGCGGAACGGCGTAGGTGGGCCGTCCTTTCTGGTTAGCATAATTGGCATTTTTATCGTCTCCTTTCCAGAGGGCCAGCGCCCTCTATTTTTAGAGGCATAAACAAGCGCCGATTGTTCCTGCTTTTCAAAAATAATTTTAGCATAGTTGCTGTCCAATAAAAATCCCTACAAGCGCAGAAAACGAAAAAAGCCCCGGTGAGCACAGAGAAAATCTGAAACTCATCGGGGCTACTCACATACCTAGTTTCTACCACTGGCTACTCTAGACAAATCATATCTTTAATGGTTTTGTCTTGGTTTTTAATACAATCTTCCCCTTGCCTGAAAATCCAGTTCCAGGAATCGCAGCAGCGATGCTCGCAATCTTCTCCGATCCTCCACCAATTAATAGGGATAGATGATGAGTCGCTCTAGAACAAGCTACATAGAAAACTTTTTTAATTGCCGAATCTGAAAAACAGATCTCATCGATATCTGTGATAATAATTACCTTGTTTTCTAATCCTTTGAATTTTCTGGCAGTTGTAATCAAAACTCCATTCTCATCAGGATCTCTTTTAAACTGAATATTATGGAATTTTTTCATGCCTGAGGTAATAGACTTATCTTCGGTTTTCATTGTTAGAACGGCAATTTCATCCGGCTTATACCCCCGCTGCATATAATAATTGATGATATCGACAAGTTTTTGCTTCGGATCTTTTTCTACAAACAAAATGGTGGGCTGCTCGCCGGATACATCATTCATTTTTTGCAGCACATCGTAGTCAATTACGCTGTAGGCTGTTTTGGCGATTTCAATGGTATTTCTGCAGTTTTTCGACAACAACAACCGACATTCGGATTGTGCAATCCAAGGGAGTATCTGGTGTTCTGCTTCTTTTACGGATGTATGGCTGTCTGTTTTATCATAAATGACCACTTGGTTCTTATCATAAAAAACGAAGCAGTGACCATCCTTCAGTTCACACAGTTCCTTAAAAAAGACGATTTCGTCATTTCCTAGATCTTGCGCTTCATCAATTACAACATCGTCATAGGGAAATGAATCAATATTAATGCTATTATAAGCTAGTATACGATTCTCTACACTGCCGGCCTCCATTTGCAAGAACTCCGCGACAAAGGTGTCAACATTATAGTAGTCAACATTTTCTTTTTGGTGTTCCGACTTTAAGTACCGAAATAAGAAGGAATTGTAACATAGGAATAGCACTTTTCTTCCCATTTTGCCAAAACGCTCCGCCGCCATTTGTGCAATCATTGTTTTTCCAGTGCCAGCAGCGCCCTGAATAGCCGCGTACCATTGTTCTCCTATGTAGTCAAGAAGAACAGCTTGCTCGGAGGTGAGTCGAATAAAGGCATTATCGATTTCAGTTTTTACGATACTGGGCGAAGGAATCAAATCAAAATCTGGAGCGATCAAGTTCTTAATCCATTCTACCTGCTGCTCAGACAGCATAGTTTTGCGTCGGGAACCATAACTGTCATAAATCGCCTTAAGACGGTGTTCCAAAGGCACACCGGACTGTGAAGAAAATGCATTGGAATCAAGGATGGCAAAGGAAACATCGTGATAGTTTGGTGGCAAATTTTGACTTTGATCAAAAATGCAGGAAGGGAACCAGATGAGCGGCTCAATACAAATACTGCCCTCATGCTTTAACGCTGTTTTCTCTATGGTTTTTCGAAAATGCTGAATTCCGCGCTGTGCCTGACTCAATGGATCATTACCTTCGTCGAGAATTTTCACCTTTTTTGTTACCGTGTTTTGCTGATACATAAGACTATCTTTAAAGTAACAATGGCCTCCCTTTACCTCAAGCAACAAAATACCGTAGTCTTTATGGAAGATCAGGTAATCATTTTCATACCAGGTAAAGTTGCGGTTCAAATTCTTCCTTACCCACTGCACAGAATGAAAAATAATATAATCATTTGGCAGTTTTTTCAGCTCGTCATAGACAAGCTGTTCGGCTGTCGGAGCATTAACTTTTTCTCGTATGCATGGATACATATAGGCCATTATCCAATTGCCTCCTTCAGCTTTTCCGGTTCCATTGCAAACAGTTCAAAAGGATGCCATCCTTTTTTTGCGCAGATAGCGGCATCTTTTTCGCTGATTGTTTCAGAGAAAACAATGACATTTTTGTCTGCCCATGACATGACGATTTCCCCGTCCAGCAGGTCGTGTTTTACTGTGGTAGACAAATAATTTGGTAGAGGAATACCCAATTCCGCAAAATCGTCAATGATTGGCTGAATGTTTTCATCAAAAAGGAATGCAATTTTATCCCACGAATCCACATTGTTAATGTGATATGATTTTTCCTTGTCCACGAACTTGCTGAAATCCACTTTTTCCTCGGCAACGGATTCCACTTCGCGCAAAACATCATCACCAAGGAAATATCGTTCCACATAGTCCCACCGTGCTTCATCGTTTAACGGATCAGTAAAGAACTTTCTCAAAATCTTCACTTCGCGCTCATGCTTCTGCTTAGCTTTTGTGACATAGCTGTTGGAATACTTGATTTCGCCATAGACTATACGACGAATTTTTTCGGGATCATTCAAACGAATAAAGATTTCAGGTTGCTCACCACCCACTACTTCATAAGTCGCATAATCGAAAATGGAAAGCAGTTTCAATGCAGTTGCATCTTTTCCCTCAGGAGATAGGGGCATAAACTTAGACAGTGAGGTGTTAAGGTTGCCGTCCAGATTTTTAATTAACTGGGATTTTGTTATTGAGCGATTAAGTATTTCCTTGAATGTTCCATTCGACAAAGTATACTGTGATGTGGCGCGATCATCATAAGCACGATACTTTACGCATTTGCTCTCAGGATCTACTAAGTGAAAAATTGAATTTGATATGATTCTTGCCTTAGTGGCTCCATATTTCGGGCTAATCGCTTTTGCGAATTCTTCCAAAGAGAAATATGTTCGCTTAAATGTGGCATACAGAGTATCGGCGATATACTCAAAATCCTCTAAAATCTTGGCACGAATATCGCAAAGCAACAGTTCCCCTTTTGTTTCTACCGATACTTTTTGCCGCACACTAAATTCATCACAAATACCGGGCATAATCTCTACTTTGTCTTTTGAATTCGAGTTTTTATTAAAATACCAATACTTAAACTGCGGGAACGAGAGATTGGGATAGTGATCTTCCCATACAGCTTTTAGGTCCAAGAAAAAAACATCGCCAGTATCCGATACAGTTTCACTGCTATTAGATTGTTTTTCTCGCACTCTGCCTGGAGCAACAAAAGAAAAGTATTTTCCATATTGCGAGTCAAGAACGTGTTTTTCGCATTCCTTACGAATGACAACATAAGCTTTTGTAAAAATACCTTGTGGTCTGGAAACAAGAACCTTGAAATTATATTTATCGTACAGATCTTTTTCAAGCATCAGTAAGCAAGTCTTTAACTTATTAATTTGCTTATCTTCATCGTCGTGCGCATTCTTTCCTGTGAAGATATATGTGAATGACTCCGGGGAAATCAGAAAACTACGCTTTTCCTTCTTATTTTTAAAAGTGTTGTAAATTCCCGATAAAACAAGATTGATCTGATACTGCTTAATTTGCGACATGCCAAACAATCGCTGCATAAAACTAATGTCATTGTAGTAATAATCAGTAATTGCATAACCGATCATACCGGGTTTTCTTGCAACTCGTCCAATTTCTTGTACATAGTCACAGAGGTTTCCGGTAACAGCATAGTGATATACATTAACAATATTGTTGATATCAACGCCCATACCAAAAGCCTTTGTGGCCAACATAACAGGCTTTTCGCCGCTCCGGAACTCGTCAAACGCTTTTCGTTTCCTTTCGGCCAGCACTGCTGTGCTGACCTCCTCATGATTTCGTCCTGTATAAAGAGCTACCTTATCACGATTAAAAGTTTTGCCGGCAAAACTTTTAACGCCGCGTAAAGCATCACCGGCGTAGGATGCGTAGGGAAAATAGGCAATTGTCTTGGTGTTCGACGCAATCCACTCGTTAATTCGTGTAATTAGATCGATAGCCTTTCTCTCCTCATATACGGGGTTTGCTAACTTGTTAGCTTCCCTTACCGAGATGTTAAATCGAATATTATCACGTTTAACATATCCTATATATTTAATTGGATTTTCCATATAAAGGCTAATAATCGTTTCGCTCACAGAGTCGTCAAGGCCGCCATTTACAGCAGTTGCCGTAAACGCGCAAATCGGGAAATGAGCTACTTTTTTGTCTTTATTCCATTTTGTTTGGATTTGATTGCGCAGTCGGTTAATGTAACCACCCAGATACCAATAGTCGGGTCTAAAACCGACGCCCCAGGTTGTGACGATATGCGCTTCATCGACAATAATTAATCCGATTTCGCGATCTCCAATCAATGTTTCCATAGAATATGACAGTAGTGTCTCTGGACTGAGATACAATAAATCCGTTTCGCCGTCCTTTACACGCTTGAGTACTTCTTCTTTCTCTGCCTGCGAAATAAGATCAGAGTTAAAGGCCTCTACACGATGAAATCCTCTGGCATTCAGTTGCTCTTTCTGATCCTGCATAAGTGCCTTAACCGGTTCAATAATGATAGTTAATTTCTTGTGCTTTTTTGCCAGATAAATCGCTGGAATTTGGAACATAACCGATTTGCCAGCGCCGGTTGAAGCGGTAATAAAAATATCTCTATAATTGTGCGGCTCTACATAGGCATTTTCTGCTTGTGCAATAATGTCGCTGATAATTTTTGCCTGACTGATCTCGATAACATCATTGTTGATGTCTGGATTTTTGTAAAACCGTAGCTTCCTAAAAGATTCAAAATTCGGAATTTTAATATCATTTTGTGCGATCTTGATGAGTTCCTCTTCCGGGACTACAGACTGTTCGGCAAGCATCGGCCTTTCACAAATTGAGATGCCATTATACTGACAATATGCCCGAAGTGAGGATAAATTGCGCTCTGAAAGTATTCCGTTTGTGATGCTGTAACTGATGCAGTGAGGCTGTGTGCGTTTGATTCGCATCAATTCCTTTAAAAAAAGAGGGATGTCGTTGGTGATATGGACATGAAGATCTACCACATCAATAGAATCCTGTGAAAATGCAGCCGGATAGTATGGGCTAACGGTTACCTTTAGCCCTTTTTCTAACTCATAATTATAAAAGCTGGCAAACAGTTCTCCATCAATGCTTTCAAGAGAATTGTATACAGAGAGAAAATTTTTACACGCAATTGTTTGCTCTGCAGCCGTTTCGAGATCTAAATTATTCCGGATTTCTTCTAGCAGTTCTTCATTAAGATCAAATTCGATAGGATAGTATTCGGGGTACAGGTTATTTATGTAAATAACAACTTCCAAGCCATAGTCTTTGACTGCCAGTTCAACACGATCTTTCAACAAAGCATATTCTTCGTATGTGATCCAAAACTCCTCATCATCCTCCATATTAAGAAGAGATCGATCCAACGCACGCCGGACCTTATTGTCAAAAAGTAATACATTCTTTTTGGATGCTATTTCAGAGTCAACTAATGGCAAAACGGTAAGAGCAGCCAAAAAATCAGTAGGAAATCCTTTGTAGACAAATAATTTCATGTGATTACTCCTCCTTCGTTATACAATGTGCGTTTAATATTCTTTTTTATCCGGGATATATGTCATAATATCGCCATAATCGCATCCTAGTACATCACAAATTTTTCCGAGAATTGTGAGTGTAACTGGTTCATCCCGGCGTAGTTTTGTCATGGTGTTAGGCGCAACATTTGCAGCCTTTCGCAGGTCAGCTTTACTCATCTTTTTATCAACTAAGAGTTTCCACAGCTTGTTATATGAAACGGCCATAAAACACCTCCGCATTGTGTATGGATATATTATATCAGAGAGAGTCCTTGTTTGCAATGCGTTTTCGCAAAATTGTGCGATCATCTACCAAAGATAGGGAAAAAGCGGGGCTACAGTTTGTTTCACCGGTAATTCTAAGGCAATCCTTTATCAAGTGCAATCGTTGTTCTCAAGTGGGATTTTCGCACATAAACCATCGGTATACAGAAATAGCAGCATCCATTAGGTTCTATATAACTTGCTCTCGTGTTTAAGCAAGAAATGAACGGTAGGTATTTATTTGCATTCCGGCGCTGCCGTTGGGAGTGCTGTGGCTCACGCTAAGTTTGGCACCGGCAAAGTGATCGAGCTGAGCGGCGGATATGTGACCGTCAGCTTTGGGCAGGGCGAGAAGCGGTTTCTTTTCCCCAACGTCTTTGAATCCGGATTTTTGAAAGCACAATAAGTAAAAAGAGGCCCCCCGTATCATTTTCTCGATACGAAGGGCCTTGCCTTATGTATAGATTACTTGGTGATAGACAATTTCGGATGCACGGTTCCGGCAGGAATTCATTCGCCTGACCCATTCCATTTGGTTGCTGGCTTTCAGCGTTTCGGAGATGCCCTCCGCATTTGCCATTTGTTTTACCAGCCGAAGAAAAAGCTCCTCCGCCTGTCGGTCAATATCCGCGAGATAGGCATTCAATTCGCCACTTGTCAGCAGAGTGGCATATCGCACACGGCGATGCTCCTTGAGATAGCGGAGATGCCGCTGCCCCCATACCCCGATTAGCGGATCTCCCTCCGGCTCATCATCTCCGACGATCAGATAATAGTCGCCAACCAGCTCATACCTCAGTCCTGTGCGTTCATCCGTGATAAATCTTTCCATTCGTATAACCTCCTGTTCCTTTCTGCAATCATTGTAGCAGGAGAATTAGCGTAAATCGAATGTACGGATAGTAAAAAAGCACCATCTCGGAATCACTTCCAAGACGGCGCTTTTCTGTTGTGGATCAGAGCGAACACTTCACGGCGAAGCCGCCGCTGAAGAAATAGGTGTTCGTCCAATACCTGTTTGGTGGACCCGGAGGGATTCGAACCCTTGACCTCTGCGTTGCGAACGCAGCGCTCTCCCAGCTGAGCTACGGGCCCATATTCTGTTCAACAGCAAACATTATAACACAGTCTTTCAAAAAAATCCAGTCCTATTTTTTATTTTTCGCAATTTTCTGTATGCAAAAAGAGCCGACCGCTTTGGGCCGACCCTTTTCTCACAAATTATTCGTTTATTTTGCCGCTCATGATATCGAAACGCAGTCAATCGTGCCGCGGGATGGTCCAATCGGCCATATAGCCGAAATCGGAGAGGGCACGCGAGAAAAATCACACACCGCCGCCGGCTTCTTTGCTGATGGCATCGATGAAGGCAGGGATGAGCTGCTTTTTGCGGGAGACAACACCTTTAAGCCAGATGGTGCCCGCTTTCGGCGCACGGCCGAAGGCATCTTCAACGAGCATATCGGCGGACTCGCCGTAGCACATGAGGCGCGTGGACTCCTCGATGATATTCGTCAGCATGAAGAACATCATCGAGAGGCCATGCTCGCGGCAGGACTTTTCGAGGTACGGGCGCAGGCGGCGCTCCAGCTCATCGAGCTCGGAGCCGCTCATGCTGTTGATCTGGCCGACGCCGAACGTGACGTCGCCGAACTCGAACTTCTTGTAATCCTGATAGAAAATTTCTTCCGGGGTCTTATCCTTGAGGTTGCTGCCTGCGGTAAACATTTCGATACCAAAGCTCTGGCAATCGATGCCCGCAATGGCACTGAGCGCTTCCGCTGCGGCGCGGTCCAGCATGGTACAGGTAGGCGAACGGAACATGAGCGTATCGGACAAAATGGCGCTGCACAGAAGACCCGCGATCTGCGGCGGAACCTTAAAGCCCTTTTCTTTATAAATGGAATAGATGATGGTCGCCGTGCAGCCGACGGGCTCGTTGCGGAAATACACAGGCGCCATCGTCTCGAGGGAGCCGATGCGGTGGTGGTCGATGATTTCCAAAATTTCTGCGTTTTCGATGTTTTCGACCGCCTGACTGCACTCATTGTGATCGACTAAGATGACGGAGCGCTTGCGGATGCCAAGCAAGTTACGGCGGGAGATCATGCCGACGTACTTGCCGTTTTTATCGATAACCGGGAAATCGCGAATGCGGGTGTTCTGCATGGTATCTTTAATGGCATCGGTGTAATCGCTCGGGGTGAACGTGACGAGATCTTTCGTACGCATGAACGCCTTAACCGGCATGCACTGGCTGATGCGGTGCGCAACGGTGTACGTATCAAGCGGCGTAGTGAGCACGGCGCAGTTATTGTCGCGCGCGAGCTTCTGGATGCTGCGGGAGACCTCTGCGCCGAGGCAGACGAGGATACAGCCCGCGCCGGACTCAATGGCGGAAAGCTGCGATTCGTAACGGTTGCCGGTGATGACCATGTCGTCCTTTTCGATGTAGTTTTCCATGACGTCCGGGTTTGCGACGGCAATGACGACGTTGCCGTGCTCGAAAACGGCATCGGGGTCGCCGACGAGCATTTTGGCTTCCAGCGTTTCCAAAATGTTGCAGTACGGCGTTTTGGCCTTTGCAATCATGGTGCTGTCCTGATTTTCCATGTAGGACGTGGCAATGTCGTTGATGGTGATAATGCCGTCTAACACGTTGTTTGCATCGACGATGGGCAGCGTGACGGCGTTCATCTCCGCCATCATGCTCCACGCTTTTTTCATGGAAATGCCCTCGTTGATGCCGGGAATTTTGCGGATCTCCATATCGCGCACGCGGGTGCCGATATTGTTGACATAGGTCGGCTGGCGCATGCCGAAGCGCTGGAGGACGTAGCTTGTCTCGGAGCTGATCTGCCCGGCGCGGGCGGCGACATAGTGATTTCCGTCATTTTCTTTATTTTTAACGTCCGCGTAGGCGATCGCCGAACAAATGGAATCGGTGTCGGGATTGCGGTGGCCTAAAACATAGACTTCTTTTCTCTCGCTCATGCGTATACCCCACTCAAGGTAAAATGTTGTTTTTAGTATAGCACAGATTTTCCGAAAAAGAAAGAAAAAGCGAACGGCCGAGGGAAATTTTTGCACACCGTTCGCAATGTTTTCAGTTTTTATTTTTGTCAAGGATACGAACGGGCACAAAATTACAGCTTGGCATATTGCGGCCTGCGTTTACAGGTCTTTCTGCATGATATAGTCGTTCATCACGAAGCCGCTGCCGATGTCGGTGACGACGGCGTCCGTTTGATGAAAACCGAAGTATTTGTAGACTTCGATGGCGTGAAAATTCTTTTTGTTGACGGTGAGATAGATTGCGGGGAGCTTTTCCGCCTGACAGAGCGTTTCGATGAAATCGAACGCGGCGCGCGGCAGGCCGCGGCTGCGATGAGCGGCGGAAACGTAGAGCTTGCTCAGGAACATTTTGCCCTCTTTGTGCGGCACAAGGCCGATGAAGCCCGCGGGCACGCCGTCGTCGAGCATCATATAATAGACGTAGCCCTCGCTTTCCATCTGGCGGTGGATGGCCGGGACGGACTGGAATTTTTCGATCATGTAATCTGTGGACGCAACGCCGTTGATGCAGTCGTAGGTCTCGTGCCAGATGGGTGCGGCGATCTCGGCTATTTTTTCAATCTGTTCTTCTTCCGTGACTTTGATAAAGGTAACTGCCATTTTTGACTCACTTTCTTTGTAGTTTCCGAGGAACGAGAAGCGGGGCATCTCGTCGGAGAGGGCGCAGATGAGCGCAAGTGTCTGCACATCGTGAACATTCCCGGTGAAATCGAGGTAGAAGTCATACTCGAAATTGCGCTCCGGGATGGGGCGGGATTCGATTTTTGTGAGGTTCAGGCCGAGCAGAGCGAAACGCTCCAGCGTATGGCACAGCGAGCCCGGGGTGTGCGGCAGAGAGAAGCACAGGCTGATCTTTTCCGCGTCTTCGGGCAAAACGGCTTCACGCGAAATGACGATGAAGCGCGTGCAGTTGTTATCGGTATTCTGGATATCGGCGGCGATGACTTCGAGGCCGTATTCCTCCGCCGCCTGCGCGGAGCAGACTGCGCCGACGCCCTCGGGACGGGTTTCGGCGATGAATTTTGCGGCGGCCGCCGTGTTGGAATAGGCTTCGGTCTCGATGTCGTGTGCCGCGAGATACGCACTGCACTGCACGAGGGCCTCGTGCTTCGAGAGCACCTTTTTGACCGCACCCGTCCCCTTTGCACGGCACAGGCAGTGGCGCACGGGAATATCTGCCGCACCGACGATGAACATGCGGTGCTTCATGATGAGGTCATAGACCTCAGAGACACTGCCGGCATCGGAATTTTCGACCGGCACCACGCCGTAATCGCCCGCGCCGTTATGGACAGCTTCAAAAACATCGCGGAAGCCGGGCAAAAAGATCGGCTTCTGCCCCGGAAACAGGCGCAGGGCGGCGCTGTGGGAAAACGCGCCCGCCGCGCCCTGACAAATGACACGCGGGTCAGCTTTTAATGTCTTTGGGGAATTTTGCTCGAGGTCGCGCAATACCCCGCCGCTTTTCAGCATATTATGCTGGCGGGCGCGACTGATGCTCATGATGGCGCTGTAAAGCGCGACGGCGCTATCGCCGTACTCACCGGCTTCTTTTTTAACGCGGTCTAAAATGACCTGCTCGCGGGCGGCATTTAAGACGGGAATGCCCGCCTTGCGCTTGATCTCCGCAACGCGCTCCGCGCACTGCATGCGCTCCGTGAAAAGCTTTAAAAGCTTTTTATCAATGCGGTCTATATCGTTGCGAACCGGCAAAAGCAGTTCATCAAAGGACTTATTTTCACTCATTTTGCTCGCTCCTTTCTATTCTCTTTAACGCAGCAAGTCCATCAGCGCCAAGGCTGCCGCAGCTTCCGCCACGGGGATGGCGCGCGGGACGATACACGGGTCGTGGCGGCCGTGGATGGTTAAATCGGCGTTTGTTTTCGTGGTGAGATCGACCGTGTGCTGTTCACGGCCGATGGACGGCGTGGGCTTGACGGCGATGCAGAATAGAATCGGCATGCCCGTTGTGATGCCGCCCAAAATGCCGCCCGCGTTGTTCGTTTTCGTACGGACGAGACCATTTTCGTCGTAGTAAAACGCGTCGTTATTTTCGCTGCCACGCATACAGGCAACATCAAAGCCCGCGCCGAACTCCACGCCTTTGACGGCGGGGATGCCGTATAAAATCGATGCAAAGACGTTTTCGATGCCGCCGAACATAGGACTGCCGATGCCTGCCGGGACACCGATTGCGGCGCACTCGATGATGCCGCCGATGCTGTCTGCGTCTAATCGCGCGGCTTCGATCTCGGCGCGCATTTTTTCTTCGGCCTCGGGGGAATTGACCGCAAAAAAGCGGGTATTTAAGGCATTTAAGTCTTCTTTTGAGACGTTTACAGGATCGAACGGGGTATCTTTTGCGCCGCCGACCGCATAAGCGTGCGCACCGATCGTGATGCCGCGGCGCTCTAATATCTGGCGGCAGACGGCGCCTGCGAACACGAGGCATGCAGTGAGACGACCCGAAAAATGCCCGCCGCCGCGAATGTCGTTTGCGCCGTTGTAGCGGACAGACGCGGTGTAATCGGCATGGCCGGGACGCGGGTGAATTTTTAAATCGGAATAATCCTTCGAACGCGTATTGGTGTTCGCGATGATAGCCGCAAGCGGCGCGCCTGTTGTGACGCCGTTGAAGAGGCCCGAGAGCACCTGCGGCTCATCGGCCTCAAGGCGCGTGGTGGCGGTCTTGTCCTTGCCCGGCGCACGGCGCGCCATCTGCACGCGAATTTTTTCCATGTCAATTTTTTCGTTCGGCGGGAGATTATCGAGCACCACGCCGATTGCTTCCGTATGGCTGCCGCCGAAAATGGACAGCTTGATGTTTTCACCCCAGGTCGATGCCATCGGCGATCCCTCCTAAATGTTTATGATCCCGGAAAAACCCGGGGTAGGATTTTTTGATGCTTTCCGCGTCCGTGACGGTGACTGTGCACGCACAACCGGCGGCGGCGAGCGCCATGACGACGCGGTGGTCGTTCATGCCCTCGGCTGTGCCGCCTGTAAGCGCGGGCTTTCCGTGAATGATAAGGCCGTCCGGCACGGCTTTAATGTCTGCACCGAGGTTTTTGAGCGCCGCTTCCATGGCAAGCAGACGGTCACACTCCTTTAAGTGCAATCGCTCTGCGTGGGAAATGACGGTCTCGCCCTCCGCGAACGCGGCCGTAACGGCGAGCGCAGGCACCATATCGGGAATTTGTGCGGCGTTAATCGCGATGCCGTGCAGGCCGCGGTAGGGCTTATCTATATTTTTGTTTTCGGCAACATAAACGCCGTTTTCTTCGGTAACAGAAAGCCCGAACTGCCGCCAGAGATGGATGCAGGCTTTATCGCCTTGCAGAGAGGTTTCGGAAAGGCCGAGCAGGCGGATAGGGCCGCCGGAGACAGCGGCTTCCGAGAGAAAAAACGCGGCCTGCGACCAATCACCCTCGACGGTATAGTGCTCTGCGCGATACGTCTGCCCGCCGGAGATGTGCCAGCCGGTCTCGGTCTCCTCAATTTTAACACCGAAGCCCGCGAGCACCTCTATCGTCAAATCGATATAGCCTTTGGATTCGAGCGGGGTGGTCAGCGTGACGGTGGAATCATTTTTGAGCAGCGGCAAAGCGAATAATAAACCGGTTATAAACTGAGAACTGATGTTGCCCGGCACGCGGAAATCGCCGCTTTGAAGCTTGCCCGTGATGTGAAACGGCAGACCGCCGGCAGTCTCGACCGTTACGCCGTGCTGCGGCAGAAGGTCTGTGTAAACGCCGATAGGGCGCTCGGGAAGCCGACCGTGACCGACAAACGTCGCTTCGATGCCGAGGGCGGCGAAAACGGGGATGAGAAAGCGCAGCGTGGAACCGGATTCACCGCAATCGACCGTGACGCTTTGGGGTGCCGTGCCCGGCGCGATGCACAGCACGCCGTTTTCTTCCGCTTTCACCGTGCCGCCCATGGCGCACACGCCGTTCAATGTAGCTTCCATATCCGCGCTGTGGTCAATGGGCCCGACACGGCACGGCGTTTTGCACAGCGCCGCCGAAAGCAATGCGCGGTGCGCGGCACTTTTGCTTGGGGGAATGCGCACTTCGCCCTTAACGTGGGCGGGGCGGTAGGTCACCTCTGCCATAGTATCACCTTGTTTCTACATAAATTTATCTCTCTATATTTGACATAAGGCAGCACGATGAGAATGATGCTGCCTTCCTAAAAATCAATTCAATTTTCTGCGGCGGTTCTGCTCGGCGGCGAGTTTATAGCGCAGTACGAGGTAGTTTCTGTCCACCGGGTGAATAACGCTTTCGCCGACCTGCTTTAAGAGGATCAGGTTGAGCGTTTTGCCAAAGCTTTTTTTATCGAGCGCGGTTGCTTCCACAACTTTGGCGAAATCAAACGCGGACTCGGTGGGCATGCCATAGCTTTCCAGCACGCGGCGGATACGCGCAGCGGTGCCTTTTTCCGTGACACCGAGGCTTTCACCCACTTCGCCTGCCATGACCATACCGATGCCGACGGCAAGGCCGTGCGAAAGCGACGAGAAGCCCGTAAGCTTTTCGAGCGCGTGGCCGAATGTGTGGCCGAAGTTTAAAATCATACGCCGGCCTTTGTCGTTCGTGTCTTCCTCGACAAAGTGCTTTTTGCACAGCACGCAGCGGCAGATGGTTTCCTCCAAGTGGTCGATGACTTGTCCCTGCTCCAATTTATCGAACAGCGCGGCGTCTGCGATGCAGCCGTATTTAATGACCTCGCCCATGCCGTCCGTGAAATAGGCATCGGGCAGCGTGGAGAGCGTTTTGGGATCGGCGAGGACGAGGCGCGGCTGATGGAACGCGCCGACGAGGTTTTTACCGAACGGCAAATCGACACCCGTTTTGCCGCCGACACTGGCATCTACCTGCGCCAAAAGGGACGTGGGCACCTGCACGAAATCAATGCCGCGCAGGAACGTCGCCGCCGCGAAGCCACCCATATCGCCCGCTACGCCGCCGCCGAGCGTGACAATGATGTCGCTGCGCGTGAAATCGTTTTGCGCAAGCGCTTCGTAAATCTGCATGACGGTGGAAAGCTGCTTTTGCGGCTCGCCGGCTTCAAAGACGAACTCCGCCGTGTGGATACCCGCTTTTTCAAGCGAAGCTTTTAGACGCTCGCCGTATATCGGGAAGACGTTCGTCTCGCTGACAATCATGGCGCGGCTGCCGGGGCGGACGAGCGGGGCGGTCTTTTCGCCCGCGCGGTCCAAAACGCCGTCTTCCACAATAACTTCATACGGTTTATCTGTTTTAATCTCGATCACCATTATCCGAATTTCTCCTTTTTTTCACGTGCGGAGGAAAGCAGCGCCACGAGCTCTGCCCGATCGTTTTTCGCCACCGCAGCGCGTATACGTTCTATATTGCGCACGAGTTCTTCCGTCTCGTCCGCTAATTCCTCACGGTTTGCAAGGAAAAGGTCTGCCCACAGCTCCGCATTGATGCGCGCCACGCGCGAAACGTCGCGGTAACTGCCGGCGGAAAAGCCGCTGTGCTCATCGCAGCGCGGGCTCATGACATAGGCGCACGCCAAAACGTGCGGAATCTGGGACGTATAGGCGATCATACGGTCGTGCTTTTGCTGCGTGCAGTATTTGATGGTGCCAAAGCCCATGCTTTTTGCGAGCGACACGAGGGTATCTGTGGCGCTTTGCGGAGCTTCGCCGGGCACGAGAATATAGGAAGCGTTATAAAAGAGGCTTGCCTCACTGGCGTCGAACCCGCTGCGCTCCTTGCCCGCCATGGGGTGGCCGCCGACGTAAACGAACGGGTAGTTTTTGGCGATCTCCGTTAATTTGCCGCAGACCTGATTTTTGATGCCGCACACATCCGTGACAATGCAGCCTTCTTTAAAATGCGGTGCGTTTTCCTCGACGAAGCGCACGACATCTGCGGGATACAGACAGACGTACACGACGTCCGCGTTTTCGAGCAATGACGTGCTGCCGACGGAATCGATGGCGCCGAGGGAAAGTGCGTCGAGCAGGGTATTTTCGTCACGGTCAAAGCCGATGACGGTGTGCTCTGTATTTTCTTTGAGGGCCTTTGCGAGCGAACCGCCGATGAGACCCAGACCAATGATTGCAATTTGCATATCGTTCTCCCTTTCGGGTAAATTTTTACAGGCTCTTCACCGTTTCGGTGACCTTCTGCACTTTCTTTGCGAGCACGTCGAACTGATCCGGCGTGAGGGACTGTGCGCCGTCGCACAGGGCACGGCTGGGGTCATTATGCACCTCGATGATGAGACCGTCTGCGCCGACGGCTGCCGCTGCCATGGCAAGCGGCTCGACAAGCCAGTTGATGCCGCTGGCGTGGCTGGGGTCTACGATGACGGGCAGGTGGGAAAGGCGCTTTAAGATCGGCACGGCGGAAATATCGAGCGTATTGCGGGTGAATGTCTCATACGTGCGGATGCCGCGCTCGCACAGGATGACCTGCTCGTTGCCGCCCGCCATGATATACTCGGCGCTCATGAGAAGTTCTTCGATGGTGTTGGCAAGGCCGCGCTTTAAAAGAATCGGCTTATGCACGTGACCCAGCTCCTTTAAAAGCTCGAAGTTCTGCATGTTTCTTGCGCCGACCTGAATGATATCGACGTCCTCAAAGAGGTCGAGGTGGCCGATGCTCATAATCTCGGTGACAATGGGCAGTCCGGTTCTTTCCTTGGCTTTTTTGAGGAGCTCGAGGCCCTCTGCCTTAAGACCCTGGAACGCATACGGCGAGGTGCGGGGCTTGAATGCGCCGCCGCGCAGGAACGTAGCGCCTGCGGCTTTGACGCGCTCTGCGACACAGCAGATCTGCGCTTCGCTTTCGACGGAGCACGGACCCGCGATGAGCGCAAGGGAACCGTCGCCGATCACCTGACCGGTAGGAAGCTTGATGACCGTATCTTCCGGATGGAACTTGCGGTTTGCTTTTTTATACGGCTCCTGCACGCGCTTAACGCTTTCTACAATATCCTGTGCGGCGATGTACTCGCTGTCTACCGCAGCGGTATCGCCGATAAGGCCGAGCACGGTGGAATGTGTGCCGACCCATGTGTTAACGCTGACGTCATAACGGTCGGTGAGATTCGAAATGAAGTTTTTGACCTGTTCTTCACTGCGGTTGGCTTTGAGTACGATGATCATGTTTTTTCCCTTACCTTTCTTTTATAGGAGCCGTGCCCCGCTGCCGCTCTCGGCACAAAAAAAGCGAAGCCCATTGGCTCCGCTTGGTTTTATACTGCTCAGAATACTTCAAATTCCTCCGCGCAGAAATTTTCCGCGCGTTTTCAAGCGTTGCCCGGTATATTCACATACGACGAAAAGCACACGGTATAAAATCGTGCGCTAAAATACTTTGTAAATCGTCTTGTGAATAAAACGGACTGCATAGTTTGAACCATCCTATATGTGACTCTTGCTTTGCGATTTGCAGGTTTGCTTTATCTATCCTGCATCGCCGTGTTAAAATCATACCGCCGCTCGGGCGCTTTGTCAAGAGTTTTCTTGCGGTGTTTCGGGAGAAGTTCCTTTTTTGCGTCTTCTTCTGCGGCGGCGCTTCTTTTGGGGCTGCTCCTTTTCGGAGGTATTTCCCGGCTTTTTGCGCTTCGCTTTTTCAATGGGCTCGCCGCGCAGGGCGCAAATGCGCTCTACAACGACAACCGTGGGCGCGCCAGCGTCGACGATGACGTCCGCACTTGCGAGGTATTTCGGGCGGCGCTCGTTTAAAAGGCGCTCAATCACCGCGCGGCGGTCCGGCGTCTGCAGAAGCGGTCGGCGTTTATCGTTTTTGAGGCGCTCCTGCAAGGCGGCCAGCGGTACGTCGAGATAATAGATGGTACCGCCGCCTTGATGGAAGCCCTCTACGTTCTGCGGCTGCATCAGCGTGCCGCCGCCTGTGGCGATGACGAAATGATTACTTTGCGCAAGCTCCTTTACGGTCTCGGTCTCGAGCGCGCGAAAATGCAGCTCGCCGTATTCTGCGAAAATCTCCTTGACCGTCATGCCGGTCTTCTTTTCTATGTACAAGTCCATATCGACAAACTGCATATCGAGCGCGGCGGCCAAGCGACGGCCGACCGTGGTCTTGCCGCTGCCCATGAAGCCGCTTAAAACGATATTGCCCGATTTTATGATTTCACCTTTTACTTTTTTGTCCATTTCCCGTTCCCCGTTTCTTTCGGTTCGTTATGCGCGGAAAAGCCGTGCCGTTTCCGCTTCCGCGTCGCAGATGAGCTGTTCGATATCGCTGTCCTTAAACGACGCGCCGTACCAGAGCTCGTGCGCGGCGACCGCCTGACAGACGAGCATGCCCATGCCGCCGACAGTTTTGAGTCCGCAGTTTGCGGCAAGCTTTAAAAATTTCGTTTTGCCGGGGTTATAGACGGCGTCGAACGCGGCTTTGCAGCGGGAGAGCACGTCTTCCCCGACAGCACTGACACCGGTTTTGGGGTACATACCGAGGCTTGTGGTGTTGAGCACGAGATCGTAGTGCCCGGTTTCCTTTGCGAGCTCGTCATAAGACAGCACGCGGAACACGCCAGTTTTGCTGCGCGTGCGGCAGAGCTCCGCGAGTTCATCGCTGAGCACCTGTGCTTTTTCGAGCGAGCTTTCACGGCAGACGATATCAAGATGCGGTGCATCGGCCGTGAGCACGGCTTCAAATGCGATGGCACGCGCCGCGCCGCCGCGGCCGAGCAGAAGAAGCTCGCCGTTAAAATCGAGCCCATAGCGCGCAAGGGCCTTTTTGCAGCCGACACCGTCCGTTGTGTAGCCGGTCATTTTGCCGTCTTCGACACGCACGGTGTTGACGGATCCGAAAAGCTTCGCTTTTTCGTCGATACCGTCGAGCAGGGGAATGATGTCGCTTTTGTGGGGGATGGTGATATTGAAGCCGTCGAGCGTGCGCAATGCGGGCAGCGCCCGTGTAAGGGACGGTACATCCAGCACGGAATATTCCGGCTTATGGCCTGTGAGGGAGAAGAGGCGATCATGGATAAACGGCGACATCGTGTGCCCGATGGGGTGCCCGATGACGGCAAAACGGCGAAGCTGCATTTTAAGGCTCTCCTTTAAAAACAGAAAAATTTAGCACGGAATGCGGAATTGCTATTGACAAATAAGCCGTGCATCCATACAATGTATGTGAAGTACACCCCGATTGTATCATGCCTGCGGCGTTTTGTCCATACGGCAGACGGTGCAGTACTTGACAAATACTACACGATAGGAGGAAAATTAAATGGTTCTGGAGAAAGTTATCGATATTATTGCTGAGGAGCTCAGCGTAGATCCCTCCGAGATCACCGAGGATTCCAACCTGGTTGAGGATCTGGACGCAGATTCCCTTGCTGTTGTTGATCTTGTCATGTCCATCGAAGATGCTTTCAACGTAGAAATTCCGGATACGGAAGTTGAAAACCTCAAGACGGTTGGCGAAATCGTTCAGTTCATCGAAGAACATCAGGGTCAGTAATTTTTGCGCTCTGCGTGAAATTTTTCGCCTTGTGCAAAACGATATGAAAACACCGGGAGCGGCTTTCTGGCTGTTCCCGGTGTTTTTTTGCTGATTTAATTTATTCCGATAGACAGCTGTTTTGTTGGTACTCTGTTTCTGTAAATTAGTTTAAGCTAACTTTTAATTATTTGTGTATAAGTATCTTTGGTACAAATTGCACCGAATCGTACAAGGAAAGAAGAAACGAACCTTCTTTTCTGTTTTTTTAAATAAAATCTTAGGCGGCCCGCATAAAGATGGCTGCCGCTCTTGCTTTTCAGGAAAATTCCCTGTATAATAAGAAACAATATGCCCGCTTTGGGCCCGGCGGCACAGCGTTTGCCGCACGAATCGTGAAAGGACTGAATTTCTTGGCGAATCAGAAGAAGATGGTCAACGACATCACTTCCATGGACGTTGACTTTTCCAAATGGTACACCGATATTGTTAAAAAAGCCGAGCTGATGGATTACTCCAGCGTAAAAGGCTGCATGATCATCGAGCCGTACGGCTACGCGATCTGGGAAAACATTCAGCATGAACTGGACGATCGCTTTAAGGCGACGGGTCACCAGAACGTTTACATGCCGCTGTTCATCCCGGAATCCCTCCTGCAGAAGGAAAAAGACCACGTAAAGGGCTTTGCGCCTGAAGTGGCCTGGGTAACGGAAGGCGGCAGCGAGAAGCTGAGTGAGCGCCTGTGCGTACGCCCGACGAGTGAAATTCTCTTCTGCGAGCATTACCAGAAGATCATCAACTCTTACCGCGACCTGCCGAAGCTCTACAACCAGTGGTGCTCCGTTGTGCGCTGGGAGAAAACGACGCGTCCGTTCCTGCGCTCCTCCGAGTTCCTGTGGCAGGAAGGCCACACCATGCACGAAACCGCAGAAGAGGCCATGGAAGAGACCATGCGCATGCTGCACACCTACGAGGAGTTCTATAAGAACGTGCTCGCCATTCCGGCTGTGACCGGCCAGAAGACCGAGAAAGAAAAGTTTGCAGGCGCTGTGGCGACCTACACCATTGAGCCGATGATGCACAACGGCGTTGCTTTGCAGGGCGGCACGAGCCACTACTTCGGCGACGGCTGGGCAAAGAACTTCGGCATTACGTTCACGGGACGCGACAATACCCTGCAGCACCCGCACCAGACCTCCTGGGGCGTTTCCACCCGCATGATCGGCGCCATCATCATGGTACACGGCGACGACAACGGTCTTGTACTGCCGCCGAAGGTCGCGCCGATCCAGCTGGCAATCATCCCGATTGCACAGCATAAGCCCGGCGTGCTCGACAAGGCAAACGCGCTGTATGAATCCCTGAAGACGAAGTTCCGCGTGAAGCTGGACGACACCGACAACTCCCCCGGCTGGAAGTTCAGCCAGTATGAGATGCAGGGTGTGCCGCTGCGTTTGGAGATCGGTCCGAAGGATATTGAGCAGAACCAGTGCGTGCTCGTCCGCCGCGACACGAGAGAGAAGATTTTCGTTTCGCTCGATAACCTTGAGGGCGAGATTGAAAAGGCACTGCAGGCTGTGCATGACGGTCTTTACGAGCGTGCGCTGAAGAACCTTGAAGAGAAGACCTTCACGGCGACGACGTATGAGGAGTTCCTCGACATTGCGGAAAACAAGCCCGGCTTCATCAAGGCCATGTGGTGCGGCGACAGCGCGTGCGAGGACAAGCTGAAGGACGCGACCGGTGGCGTGAAGTCCCGTTGCATTCCGTTTAAGGAAGAGCACCTCTCTGATGTTTGCGTTTGCTGCGGCAAGCCGGCAAAGCACATGGTCTACTGGGGCAGACAGTACTGATTTTTCTGCTTTGCGTAGCGCTATATCAAATCGGCATACGTGTTTTACACGGTTTTAACTGTGTTTTTATAAGCAGAATGTTGTAAGAATACTTTAGGGCACACCGTATTTTTTGCGGTGTGCCTCTTTTTTTGCTCTTTTTTATGAAATGCACGGCTGATTTTTGGACGCGCAGGCAACAAAGCAAAAGTTTTTATGCAAATGATACAAGCAAAATAGAAAAAGCTTGTGCAAATCCGCTTTTTTCACAAAAAGGGCTTTACATTTGCTTTGGAATGGTCTAAAATACAAGCAGAAATAAATCGTTAGGAGTCCGTATGGACTTCGGCGTAAATTTAGGAGGAGAATTCCAATGGCAAATGTAAGAGTTGGCTTTATCGGCTGCGGCGGTATTGCAAACGGCAAGCACTTCCCGGGCATGGCCCAGCAGGAAGGCGTAGATATGTGCGCATTCTGCGACCTCATTCTTGAGAGAGCAGAAAAGGCCGCTAAAGAGTACGGCACCCCGGACGCTAAGGTTTACACCGATTATCATGAGCTTCTGGCAGACCCGACGATCGACGCTGTTCACGTTCTGACCCCGAACGTTGCACACTGCGAAATCACCGTTGCTGCTCTTGAGGCTGGCAAGCACGTTCTGTGCGAGAAGCCGATGGCTGCTACCCCGGCTGACGCTAAGAAGATGCTCGAAGCAAGAGACAGAACCGGCAAGATGCTGACGATCGGCTATCAGTATCGTCACTTCCCGGATAATCAGGTTGCTAAGAAGGTTGTCGATTCCGGCGCTCTTGGCGATATTTACTATGCAGAGGCTACATACCTCCGCCGCCGTGGCGTTCCGACCTGGGGCGTATTCACGGATAAGGCAAAGCAGGGCGGCGGTCCGCTGATCGACATCGGTACGCATGCTCTTGACCTCACGCTGTTCCTCATGAACAACTACGATGTTGACTATGTTTGCGGCACTTCCTTCGAGAAGCTCGGCCACACGCTCGATGCTAAGCATCAGGGTCAGGTCAACTACCGCGGTGAGTTCGACACCTGGAACAACGAGACCTATGACGTTGAAGACTCCGCTGTTGGCTTCATCAAGATGAAGAACGGCGCTACGATCGTTCTGCGCGCTGCTTGGGCTATCAACATGGCTGAAGACTACGCTGCAAACGGCGCAGCTTACACGATGCTGGCCGGTACCGAGGGCGGCCTCGATACGAAGGAAGGCCGTGTCCGTCTGAACCACGTTGTTGCTGAGTATCCGACCATTTCTTGGGTTGGCGACAAGGTCGGAGGTTACATCCCGGGCTTCTCTCAGGGTCCGGCACCGAAGTCCAAGGAAGCTGAGATCTGGGTCAAGGCTCTGAAGGGCGAAGGCGAGCTGTTTGTTACGGCTGATCAGGCTTATGTCGTCACGAGAATCCTCGATGCGATCTATGAGTCCAACAGAACCGGCAAGCCTGTTTACTTCGACTAATTTTAATCAGTACATTTTGTGTGCGGCGGCATTTCGTGTCGCCGCACATTTTTTAAGGCGGAGTTTCCGCAAACGTTATAATTTTCAGAAAGGTGGTTTTTCCCATGGAAAATATCAATGTCCAGGTTTATTCCCTGGTTTCCGAGCCGATTAGCCCGATTGAGAAGCTGAAGACCATTGCAAAGCTTGGTTTTGCAGGCGCAGAGTTCACTGCAGACTTCACGGAAGTGCCGGTTGAAGAAATGAAGAAGGTTCTCGCAGAGAACAATTTGAAGGTCGATTCCGCTCACGTCGGTCTGGATCAGATTGAAGGCGTTCTCCCCTACTTTGCAGAGCTGGGCGCAAAGCTTGTCATCTGCCCGATGACAAATTTCTGCAACAAGGCAGAAGCTGAAGAAGTTGCAGCAGAACTCAACCGCCTCGGCAACATTGCGAAGCAGTACGGCATCAAGATCGGCTACCACAACCACACCGACGAGTTCTATGTGGACGAGGGCAAGTATCTTTATGACTGGCTCATCGATGCATGTGATCCGGAAGTTACGGCTTTCCAGCTTGACTGCGGCTGGTGCAGCGCAGCAGGCGTAAACCCGGTAGACTTCATCAACAGCCACGCAGGCCGCATTGCAAGCATCCACATTAAGGAAAACGGCGGCGTTATCGGCGCAAACAAGCCGCAGTCCCGCCACGACACCACCCCACGCTTCAAGTTTGAGAAAGACGCTGACGGCAAGCCGATCTTCCCGCCGGAGTTCCTCAAGATGAAGGAAGAGCACGACAAGCTGAACGTGCCGCAGGGCCAGGGCATTGTGGACTGGAAGGCTGTTAAGGCAGCTGCCGACGCACAGTGCGACAACGTCATTTACGTTGTTGAGCGTGAAGCCAGCTACAACGACCCGCAGGATCGCGTAGCTTGCCTTGCTGAAGACATTGCATGGCTGAAGGCTAACCTGTAATTTAATGCAAAATGAGCCGAGCACAGAAGTTGTGTTCGGCTTTTTTGTTGTGCAAAAAAGAAGCTTGCGGGGAACATAGCGTAGCGACGTAAAAGTTTTGCTCAAGCTTTTTCAAAAGCTTAAGGGGACTTGGGGCAGCGCCCCAAGTCCCCTCAAGTTTTCTCGAAGAAAGTTTAAATCAAAGCCTTTATTCGTTCGCTTTCACAGGCAAATGCGAAGCGCTTAGTGCTGGATCTGCTGCTCTTCCTCGTCATCGTTATGGCTCCACGGCGAGGGGGCCAATTTTTTATGCAGCGCAACAAGCTCGTGGTCGTAGTTATGTCTGACCTCACACTTTTTGTCGAAAATCATGGTCGCTTCGTCGTCTGCGGTGCAAGCCGGCCACTCCGGCAAATCTTCGCTGGACGGTTTGCCGTCACGCGCGAAGTTGAGCCACGCGTCGCACATCTGCTTTTCGAGCAAGTCGGTCACGCCGGGCTCGTTATACGCGGCGACGAGGCTCGTGTTATGGAACACAAACGGGATCTCGCTGCAATGCCATGCGATATGCCCACCGTCATACGGGAAGGTGTAGGTCATCATATACGAATACGTGCCGCTTTCCGGGTGCTGCGCTTTTTTCAAGATGAAATCGGTAGACGGCGCACGGAAAATAGAATCCATGAACAGCACGTCGCTGACGTCCTTATCCGGGTAAACCTCGGCGAACATCTCCTTGAGCTTTTTGCCCTCTGCGCCGTAGCGTTTTTCGATCATAGAATCGATGAGCGCAGCATCGGCCTTTTCCTCTTCGCTTAATGCCGGCATGAACGAGAACTCGCCGAGCACGGTGCCAACCATAACCGGAATGGTCTTTGCGTGCTCCGTGAAACCGACCTCGAGCGGATCGCCGAGGTACCAATCGTTTGCGAGCGGGTTGCCGCCGACGTATGCGCCCGTCTTTGCGACCTCCGGCGCGACCTTGTTGTACGCCGCCGCGAGCTGTGCGTACGGGATGGTCTCCAGTGCTTTGACATCATCGAGCTTCAATTCAGCCAGAAGCGCCGTGACGATGGCTTTGCCGTTCTGCTCCGTGGAATTGCCGGAGACGAAGTGATCGATGCAGCCGCTCTGCACGACGCCCTTATGGAACAGGCCGTCCGCCGCAGGGGTCTGCATCAGCGTCCAGACCTTCATACCGCCGCCGGACTGGCCGAACAGCGTGACGTTTTCCGGGTCGCCGCCGAAGTTTGCGATATTTTCGTGAATCCACTGCAAAGCTGCGACCATATCGGCGTTGCCGGCGTTGCCGGAATTCTTATATTCCTCGCCGAACGGGGAAAGGTCGAGATAGCCGAGGATATTGAGGCGGTGGTTGAGTGAAATGACGACGACATCGCCGTATTTGCTCATGTTTTCGCCCTCGTAGGCGATGTGCTCAATGGAGGAGCCCGCCGCGAATCCACCGCCGTGCAGCCAAACGAGCACGGGCTTTTTGGCGTTCGGGTCAAGATGCTGCGTCCAGATATTGAGGTACTGGCAGTTCTCATCGAGCGGCCAATAGCGGTGCGGCACCATCAGCTCGTTGCTGGGCTGATCCTGCTGCAGCATGGGGCACACGTAGCCGTAAGCCAGCGCGTTTTTGATGCCCTCCCACGGCTCTACCGGGGTCGGCTGGTGGAAACGCTTTGCATCGGCGTATTTTACGCCGTGGAACACATATGTGCCGTCAAGCTGAAAACCGCGCAGCTTACCGGCTTTGGTCTCGACGACCGGGTCTGTTTTGGTGCACATGAAATTTCTTGCCATATATCACAACTCCTTAAAAATTTGACAAGTAAAAAATAACCTTGCAATGTTAATTGTAAGGTTATTTCTCATAAATGTCAATATTCTAATTTTTGATTTTATGTGCAATTTACAAGAACAGGTCTTTTAAAAGCTGCTTGCCGGTCTTTGTGCGGAAGATGTTCTCGTACACCTTTTCGGCGGCTTCATGGGTCATGCCGCTCTCGAAAATGTTTACGAGGAAATCGGCTTCGACCAAAATCTGATAATCGATGCCGTTGATGTTCGTGTACGTGTGGTGGTGGCCGATGAGATAGCATATACGCTCTGTCTGCCCATGGGTATAACCGCACGCGGGCAGCATTTCGAGTGCGATGGGCGGGCCTTCCACCTCCTGGTGAGAGCCGTTGCAGTTGCCGTATTTTTCAAAGCACACACGGATGCCGATGTCGTGCGTAATGGCGGCGGCTTCCAAAATTTCTTTTGTCGCATCGTCCACGTCTTCGCCCTCCGCGATGGTCTTTGCGAACGCGAACACCTTCAAAAAGTGGTTGACGCGCTCGACACAGCCGCCCTCGTACTCCGTCATTTTCAAAACGAGCTTGCTAAAATTTGTCATGTTTTTCACTTCTTTCTTTCAAAATCGTCTGCGCAGGTGAAGAGAGCCTTCTGCAAACCCACGGCATGTGCGATAGGCAACGCGAGCGCAAGCTGCATTTTGGCGTAGCCCCTGCGGCGTTCGCTCAGCACGATGCGCTCTGTGCCCCAATCCGCAAGATACGCTTTATACTGCGCTTCCGTAATCTGCTCGGGTAAAATGAGCTTCATTGAAATTTCTCCCGTTATTTCGCCATGACGGCCTCGATGTCTTCAATGGTGCGCGGCACGGACGCAGAGAGGTTCTCTGCGCCGGTCGGTGTGACAAGGCAGTTATCCTCCACGCGGAAGCCGATGCCGAGCTCTTCGGCGTAAATGCCGATATCAACGCAGAAGACCATGTTCGGCGCGATAGGCTTGCCGAGTGCATCGACAACATCGTGCACGTCGTAACCGACGTGGTGCGCACCGCCATGCCACATGTATTTGCCAATCTCATCGTAAGAGGACAGCAGACCGATCTTTTTCAGCTGCTCACAGCAATAGCGGCGGGCGGTCTTATCCACATCGTCCATGAGCATACCGGGCTTGATGATGGAGAACATGTAGTTCGACGTATTGAGGGCACACTCATACAGCATGCGCTGCTCTTTCGAGTATTTGCCGTTGCACGGCCAACCACGGGAGACATCGTTGCACTCGCCGTCCCACTGCGCACCAACGTCATTCAAGATCATATCGCCGTCTTTGGCTTGTCCCATGTAGCTGTCGTAATGGATGCAGAAGTTGTTTTCGCCGGCGGAAATGATGGAGTGGAACGCGGGCTCAAGCACGCCGGCGCTGGTGAGGGCGTAGTCGAACTCGGCTTTATACTCGTACTCATACATGCCGGGGTGCGAAGCGCGCATCATGCGCAGAATGCCTTCGCGCGTAACGGTCATGGCACGACGCATGGCGTCAATCTCGCACGGAGCCTTCAGGGTACGCAGGCGCTTTAAGATGGGCAGGATATTTTCAACCGTGAGGAACGGGTAGCCGGTCTTAATGGTCTGCGCGAAGCGGTGGGCTTCATCTAAGCCCTCGTCCGGCGTATGGCGGTAGAGGTCGAGGTAGACGCGCTGCACGTTGCCGCTGTTCAAAACACGGTGGATATCGTTTTCAAAGTTCTCAACGAAGCGGATATCCGTGATTCCGGACTGCGCCATAACTTCATCGGCTTTCGGTCTGCGGCCCGTCCAGCGCTCTTTCATGAGATCCGGCGGGAGGATATAGATGGATTCCTGCACACTGCCGCCGATTTTTGTGGCGACCAACACGAGCTCCGCGAATTTGATGCCCGTTAAATACAGGAAATTGCGGTTTGTGAAGAATGTATAGTACGCATCGGCGCTCTGACGCGGTGCGCTGCCGGAAAAGAACACGACTGCGCTGCCGTCTTTCATTTCGGCGTACAGGCGCTGACGGTTTGCCTTGTGGAATTCTGCTGTCATGATAATCCCTCCGAATCTTCTTTGCTTTTATCTATTTCTAAAGGCTTGCTGAGCAAGCCTTTTAAGAAACCCCTTGATAGGGTTTCTTACATCAAATCGTCCACCGGACGATTTGACTATCTTCCTGATCTTTAGGTAGGCAAAAGAGTTTCGAGCTCTGCGGAGCTCGACTCGGGGCGTTGCCCCAAGACCCCACCAACTTTTTGAAAAAAGTTGGATCAAAAACTTTATTCGTCGCTTCGCTGTGGAAAACGTTAGCTTACTTCAGCTTTGCAGCCAAGGCAACCCAGCCTTTTTCCTCTTTGCGGTCGATGATCTCGAATTTATCCGCGAGGCACGCCAAAACATCGTCTTCCCTTGTATCGATGATGCCGCTCATGATATAGACGGTATCGGGTTTCATGAAGCGCGGGGCATCTTTTGTGAGCAAAATCACGACGTCTGCGACGATATTCGCGACAACGACATCGAATGTGCCGGTAACCTTATCCGCCAAATTGCCGCAGATGCCGGTGAACTTATCGCCGACGTGGTTGATCTCTGCGTTTGCAACGGCGGTCTTGACGGCGAGGGCATCAATATCAACGCCAACGGCGCTGCCTGCGCCGAGCAGCAGACCGGCGACGGACAAAATACCGCTGCCGCAGCCCATATCAAGCATGGTATCGCCCGGCTTTACATACTTTTCGAGCAGCTCCATGCAAAGGCGGGTCGTTTCATGCGTGCCGGTACCGAACGCGAGGCCCGGCTCCAGATGCAGCACGACGCGGTCACCTGCTTCGTACTCGTCCTCCCACATGGGACGCACAAGCAAGCGGTTGCCGACGGGGATGGGCTTAAAATACTTTTTCCAGTTGTTGATCCAATCCTCCTCCGCGCAGTTGGCGGCGGTGATGGTGTTCTCAATGCCGACGGCTTCAAAACGCTCTTTGAGGAAAGAAATGGCTTCCGCCGGGTTTTCCTCCGGGCTGATATACACATGGATGATGCTTTTGGTGCGGTCTTTTTTGAGAAGGTCTTCGTCGATGAGGTCGATATGCGCGATCTCCATCGCTTCCTCTTCTAAATGCGAATAGTCTTCAATATAAATGCCGTAGGGCACGACCATCTGCGCAATGTCGCCCGCGCGGTCCGTATCCGCTGCGGGAATGGTGACCTGTAATTCGGTCCAGTCTGCGTTTACCTGATCTGTCATACTTTTTAACTCCTGTTCTCTTTTTATAAAATGCAGAAAATTATCTATACATTTCTCATATAAGCTGATTATACAACGCGCCCGGAAAACTTGCAATAGGAGGCCCTGCGACAATCATGACAAAACGCAAATTTCTGCTGCAAGGCATCGCTTTAACGGCATTTTCACTGTTTTTCCGCATTACGAACATCGGCTACCGTGCGTATTTATCGGGCAAAATCGGCGCGGAGGGCATGGGGCTTTACCAGCTCATCTTCTCCGTGTTCCTGCTCGCCATCACGCTTTCCACTTCCGGCATCAGCTTGGCCGTGACGCGCATGGTGACGGCAGCCATTGCGGCGAACCGCCGCTGCACGGTGCGCAGCGTGGTGACGCAGTGCTTTTTGTTCTGCCTGACGGTGAGCTGTACCATTGCGGTTTTGCTGCTGTGCTTTTCGGATTTTGCCGCCGCGCATATTTTGGGCAACGCTGGCGCGGCGCCGTCTCTGCGCGTTTTGGCGCTTGGGCTGCCGTTTATGTCGCAGTGCACGTGCATGAAAGGATATTTTTTAGCAGTGGACGAATCGCTTTCCACCTCATGGAGTGACGCGGTGGAACAGGTGCTGACGATTTTCTCCGCCGTTGTGCTGTTCTGGTATTTTGCGCCGCAGAGCATAGAAGCCGCGTGCTTTGCGGCGATGATTGCTTCAACATTCGGAGAAGCCGTTTCGTTTTTGGCGGGATTTCTCATTTACCGCCGCAGCTTAAAGCGCAACACGCCGAAAGAAAAAGAGCAGGCGACGGGCGTTCTGCACGGGATGTTCCACATTGCGGTGCCGTGCACGCTTTCGAGCGCGGCGCGCAGCTTGCTTTCAACGGCGGAAAATCTGCTCATCCCGCGCGAGCTCGGGCGTTACGGGCTCAGTCGTGCGGCTTCCATGTCCGCCTACGGTTTATTGCAGGGCATGGCAATGCCGATACTGTACTTTCCGTCTTCGTTTTTGACGTCGTTCGCGTCTTTGCTCATCCCGAAAACGGCGCGGGAATTTGAGCTTTCGCACCGCAGGGCCGTGCGGCACATCACGCAGCGCGCGGTGCACGCGGCCCTGCAGTTCGGCATTTTCTGCGCGGGGATCTTCTTCGTTTTCGGCAGTGACTGGGGCGAGGCGTTTTATAAGAGCCGGGAAGCCGGGGCATACCTCAAAATTTTGGCGCCGCTCGTACCGCTTTTGTATCTGGATGTCGTGGTGGACAGTCTTTTAAAGGGGCTTGACGAGCAGCTGAACTCCATGAAATACAACTTTTCGGATTCGTTTCTGCGTGTGCTTTTGATTTTGCTTTTCATGCGGTTTGCCGGTATGCGGGCGTACATTGCAATTTTGTTTTTCTCGTCCATCTTCAACGCGATGCTGAGTGTACGAAGATTATTAAAAGTCGCCGATGTGCATATCGGGCTATTGAAAAGTGCAGTGATACCGGCGTTTTTTGCACTGCTTGCCGCGAATGCAACACAGTTTTTATTGAAAAGCATTTCGCTTTCGGGTATTCCCCTTGTTTTGCTGCAAACGGCGGTTTGTGCAGGGCTTTATGCTGCTTTGCTGTTTCCGTTTTTAAAGCTGTGCACGTATCATACGGACAAAAAGCAAACCGTTAAAACATAAAAGCGGCGCTCCGACAGGTTGCCCTGCCGAAGCGCCGTGGTTTTATTTACGTGTTGTCAGAAAGAAATCAGATCCAACGGGTCTCGGTCATCTTCGGCTCGAAGATGATAGCGGACTTCAGGGTCTCAACAGCCTTCATAAGGCCCTCGTTCTGGCTCATGAGACTATCCTCATGCTCGATGCTGATGGCATAGTCATAGCCGACAAGGCGCAGAGCGCTGATGATATCCTTCCAATAGAGCAGATCGTTGCCGTAGCCGACGCTGCGGAAGATCCAGGAGCGGTGTGCTTCGTCTGCATAGCTCTTCGTGTCGAGCGCGCCGTTCTTTGCCATGTTGTACTTATCGAGACGGGTATCCTTTGCGTGTACGTGGAAGATTGCGTCGCCGCCGAGCTCACGGATAACAGCAACCGGATCCATGCCCTGCCAAATGAGGTGGGACGGGTCAAAGTTTGCGCCGATCTCCGGGCCCACAGCCTCACGGAGCTTGAGGAGCGTCTCCGTGTTGTAAACACAGAAGCCCTGGTGCATTTCAAGAGCGATCTTGTTGACGCCGTGCTCTTTTGCGAATGCTACAAAATTCTTCCAGTAATCGACAAGAATCTTCCACTGATACTCGAGGATCTTACCGAAATCGTCCGGCCATGCGCACACAACCCAGTTCGGATACTGAGAGGTCTCGCAATCGCCCGGGCAGCCGGAGAAGCAGTTGATCTGATGCAGGCCGTATTTTTCAGCCATCAGAACTGCGTTGCGCATGTCCTTATCATAAGCCGCAGCCAGCTCCTTATTCGGGTGGATCGGGTTGCCGTGGCAGGAGAATGCGCTGACTTCCATATCATACTTCTTGATGGTATCGCAGAACTCCTGATACTTTGCTTCATCGTGGAGCAGAACTTCCGGATCGCAGTGATCTTTGCCCGGATAGCCGCCGCAGCCGATTTCGACCATCTGGATGCCCATGGACTTGAAATACTTCAGTGCGTCCTCAAGAGGCATGTTGCCTACAACATTGGTAAGTACGCCTAACTTCATGTTAAAACACTCCTTCTAATTGAATAAATCAAAAGAATAACAGATTGAATTGGGGCTTTTTCTGAAAGAGAAAACCCTGTTTGGTTTTATTGTACTATATTTCCTTGGTAAAATCAACATGGATTTGGCTTTTACGCCGCATTTTTTTGGAATGCCTTTCGGCAGATGTATTGAATTTTTGTGGTTTTCCGTCAAATTCACGGTAGAATTTCGCCGGGCCTTCCTCTATAATGAAAGTTAGCATTTTATTAAAGGCGGTATAGTTGAATGGAGAAGACCCAAAACTTTAAAAGCACCGTGTTTGCCTGCTACCGCGGGTATATCACACAGGGCATTGTGAACAATCTCTCTCCCCTGTTTTTCGTGCTGTTCCAAAACAAATTCGGCATTTCGTATTCGCTGATTTCGGCGCTCATCCTGTGCAACTTTGTGACGCAGGTCATCACGGATATGCTTTCCGTTAAATACGTAGACCGCATCGGCTACCGAAAATCAGCGGTCATCGCACACGCGCTGGCGTTTTTAGGCCTTGTGATGCAGGGCACGCTGCCGAACGTGCTGCCTGCGCCGTATGTGGGTCTTGTCCTTGCGACGATTGTGAACGGCGTGGGCGGCGGCCTGATTGAAGTTATCATCAGCCCGATTGTCGATTCCTGCCCGGGAGACGCGAAGGCCTCCGCGATGAGCCTTTTACATTCGTTTTACTGCTGGGGACAGGTGGGCGTGGTGCTCATCACGACGCTTTTACTGCGCTTGATCGGTGAGGATCTGTGGTTTATCATCCCGATTTTGTGGTCTTTACTGCCGCTTTATAATTTATTTCGTTTCCTCAAGGTGCCGCTGATGCCCACCGTGCCGGAGGAAGAAAAAACACCGCTCAAAACGCTGTTTACCTCGAAAATTTTCCTCGTGGCACTGCTTTTGATGCTTTGCGCGGGCGCGAGCGAGCTTGCCATGAGCCAGTGGAGCTCGCTGTTTGCGGAGCGTGCGCTCGGCGTGACGAAGATCATCGGCGACCTTTTAGGGCCGTGCCTGTTTGCGGTGTTTATGGGCATCGGCAGAACAATCTACGGCGTGTGGGGCGAGAAAATCCATTTAACGGGCGCGATGGTATTCTGCGCCGCACTGTGTATTTTGTGCTATCTTGGTACGGCTTTATTTGAAAACCCGTGGCTTTCTCTGCTTTCGTGCGCGCTGTGCGGCTTTTCCGTAAGCCTCATGTGGCCGGGCACGTTCTCGCTGACCTCCGCTGCGTACCCGAAGGGCGGTACGGCGATGTTCGGCATTTTGGCGGTGTTGGGCGACGTGGGCTGCTCTGTAGGCCCGGCATTGATGGGCGCAGTGAGCGGCGCGGTTTCCGGCAATGCAAACATCGCCGCATCTTTCCCGAATCTCACTGCGGACCAACTCGGTTTAAAGAGCGGCATGCTGTTTTCCGCAGTTTTTCCGGCATTTATTTTGATCGGCGTTCTGTTGCTCACACGGTTTCATAAGGCTGCAAATAAAAAGCCAAGCCCCAAAGCGGACTTGAGCGAAGAATAATTTTCAGACAACAGATAGAGAAAAAGTGCAACGCAAATCTCTTGCATTTGAATTTGCAAGGGATAAATTGTTGCACTTTTGCCAGATTGCTACCAAACAGAATTTATGAATGCAAACCTCAAAGCAGTTTGCTTCCTGCACGCTTTCTATCCTGCGGCCTGTGTCAGCACACATGCCGTTGTGCTCTGTGACATGAACGGCAGACACACGCCGCTCTCACCTGCGCCGACCAGCAGCTCCGTGCCGCTTTCGCAGGAGTCTTATACGTCAGATACTCACCGTAACAATTGGGTTTCCAGCTCGCGAACGCGGCGAAGAATATCGACGGAATAGGACGGAATACGGCCGAGCGCATCGGGACCGACGTTCAAAAGGTAGTTTACACCCATACCGTTGAGCTTCTGCTTGTTTGCAAGGATCTGCTCGGGTGTTTTCCAGTTGTGGTCGTAGTATTTGAAGCCCCATGTGTCGTTCAGCGTGGCCGCGGTCTCATAGAGGTTATACGGCGAATACTTGAAGCCGAACAGATCGTTCATGGACTGCATGTCCCCTGCGCGTTCTTTCGAGATCTCTGCCGGACGCTCTGCGGGGATCTCGTTATCGCCGAGAGAAACGTAATCATACACGCCGTTGCCGAGGCGAGAGTTCACAAGGCAGTCCGGCTGATACTGCTTCACAAGGTCGTAAAGCTCCTGACTCTGCGCCTTTGTCATCACGCCCGGGGTGTCGAACCAGATCAGGCAGATGTCGCCGTATTTTGTCATGATCTCCTTCACCTGCGGCTTGATCTTCTCGTTAAAGCAGATGGAGTAGTCTTTGTTGTCTGCACCGGGGAAATCCCAGTTGTTATACCACGCCGTGCCGGCGCAGCCGGTGGTTTTGTCATAGCCGCCGCCGTGCGGGTGGTGCCAGTCAAGCTCCTGCGAATAGTAAAGTCCCAGCTTTAAACCGTGCTTGTAGCAGGCTTCCGCCAACTCTGCGATGAGGTCTCTTCCAAATGGCGTTGCTTTTTTGATGTTGTATGCATCGCAGTCGGAATCAAACAGCGCAAAACCCTCGTGGTGCTTAGAGGTAACCACAAAGTAGGTCATGCCGCATTCTTTTGCAAGCTTTACCCACTCCTCCGCATTAAAATAAACAGGGTTAAACGCACCCGCAAGCTGTTCCATTTCGCGGTTCGGGATGGCAAAGGCGGACTGGATCCATTCACCGTAGTCGTAGGGCGTACGACGCCCTCTGTACTCACCGGCAAGCATGGAATAGAGTCCGAAGTGGACCATCATGCCGTATTTCGCTTCGCGAAACCATTCGATATTGTTCATGCCTTTTCTGCACGGCTGCCGACGAAAAAATTGCGCAGCCGTGCTTCCTCCTTTGAGAATTATTTGTGTGTCTTATTATAGCATACGGAACCGAATTTGTCTTGCAGTTTCTTTTGTACACGAGTGAAAAAAGCCATGCAGCGTGCTATGCTGAAAATAAAGACAAATCAAAGCGGAAAAACCGGAGGCATAGTATGGCGGAATATTTAGATATTGTAGATGAGAACGGGATCCCCACAAGCGAAACGGCGCACGCAAAGGGCTTTCGGCACCGCACCCGCGCTTGACGCAAAAACACTTGCGAGCCTGCTTGCCGGCAAACCGTCAACCACAGCAAAAAAATAAAAAAGCCGAAAACCTTTGAAAATAAAGGCTTTCAGCGTTATTTATGGCGCGCCAGAAGGAATTCGAATCCCCGACCTTCCGCTTAGGAGTATGGCTTACCATGTGATACACGGTTCGGATGTAACTTCCAATATCATCCCTTACACAGAATGACTTGTAGTAAACGAACTTTATGGTGCAAAACACCTATTCTGACGCAGTTTTATGCGTCCGTTGGGTGGTCCTATTAGCAAATTCTTAGCAAGAGGCCATCCCGCCAAAGTTGATTACTACTGCCATTCTTCATTCCCTTAGTTAAAATGACAAGGCAAATACATGGAGGTTACTATGAACAAGAAAGAGAAAAAGTCACTGCCGGAACCGCGCACATACACCGTGGAACAGAT
>OGPK01000047.1_pt1 | contig 136063 bp, 126 predicted proteins | sample 1552921 | NCBI WGS metagenome assembly OGPK01 (sample SAMEA2580264, study PRJEB22360) | human gut metagenome | biome: human gut; feature: human-associated habitat; material: faeces | place: Denmark | collected 2008/2010 | reverse complement strand
GGAAGCCGGGAACAGGAGGTAGAAATCTTCTACCGCTTTATCGGCAAAATTGATTGAATGATACCAATATCTTTAACTATGTGATACCGGTGCCACTCATATGATTACCGGCATTGATGGTATCGGGAACGGTAAAGTACTTGTTGTGATTGCTACATACGGTGCTACCGGCGATGAGAGCATCAACGATGCAGCAAATGAAGAAGTAACCGCTTTGCTGAGCAGTGCCGCACCTGCCAATGATGGTGCTTCCTTGCTGCTTGATAATGTGCCTGCCGATTTTGATGGACGCACTTTGAGTCTGACGAATGAGCGCGTTCTGGTCAAAGATGGCGATTCTGAGGTCGTGTTTGCACCTGCATCCTACAACGCTGATGATATTCAGTTCACGGATACCAAGCAGACACTTTCTGGTTTTACAGTTGCTCGCTCTGATTATGCTGACTCCGACAGCAGCAAGACCTATCTCGTGGAAGGCACTGACCGCAATTTCCTGGCCGTCACGAACAATGAAGATTTGCTGAACAGCATTCTGCAAGTCCAGTAAAAATAACATTTCAAAAATAGGAGAATACCAAATGAATAAACGTAAAGTTTCTTTTATCCTTGCAACTGCTCTGGCTGCATCCATCATCATGTCTGGCTGTGCATCGACTGCTGTGTCCGGCAGTGACAGTTCTTCTACTGCCACTGAAGAATCTGCAACCGTCGAGACTGCGCTGGACATTGATTACAGTGCGGGTCTAAAAAAGGACGGTCACTATGCTGGTGTCAAGGCCAAGAATATTGTTACTCTTCCGGATGACTATGACCATATGACCTTTAAGACTGAAGACCTGCACATGGAAGACGGCGCTCTGGATTCTGCTTTGCAGCAGATTAAGCAGACTTACGGTGAACACACCACTGTGGACCGCGCGGCGCAGGAAGGCGATTGCGTGACGGTGGATTATACCGGCTCCTACAACGGCGATGAATTCCCAAACGGTTCTGCAAAGGATGCCGAAATCGTATTGGGTCAGGGATATTACGTAGATGGCTTTGAGAGCCAGATTGAAGGACATTTTGCCGGTGAGAAGTTCGATATCACTGTGACTTTTCCCGACAGCTACCCTGACACCACGGATTCCGAGGGCAACACTCTGAGCCTGGCTGGTCAGGATGTTCAGTTCCGCATCGAACTCAAGGATGTCTCTGAGCTGACCTTGACGGATGACTCTATCGTGAACTGCTTCGGCGATAACAAGTATTACACCGAGGATGGCACTCTGGTCAATTCCGTGGATACGTTCAAACAGTATTACAATGAGCTTTTGACCAAAGATGCTCTGGGCCTCGCCATCTATAACTATATGATGGATAACTCCGTTGTTTCCGAAATTCCTCAGAACCTTATTGATGACCAGCGTGATACTTACCGCAAGGAAATCGAAGCAAGTGCAGAGAACATGGGTAAGACCATGGACGAGTACCTGGAAACTACCGATTACGATACTGAGGATGCCTTGCTCGACAGCTACAATGACCGCATTGAAGAAAGCGTAAAGGCGTATCTGATTTTCCAGGCTGTGGCTGAAGCAGAGAAAATCAAGGTCACCGATGCCGATGTAAGCGATTATTTTGGTGATGATTCTTTGAGTGTCCAGCAGGCTCAGAAATACTACGGCGAAGAATATGTGAACCAGACGGTTCTGTACAACAAAGTAGGTGACTGGCTCACTGCTCACGCAACGATTGTGTGATTTCATCCCAAAAATGCTTGACGATATATGCGAACTCGATACAATGAATATTGTACGATAGATACCATCTACTAGGCGATATATGCGCTCGTACAATTCACAATCTCGTCGTAAGGCAGACTTCTCATTTGTTTGGGGAGCCTGCCTTTTTTATTTATTAACTGTCTTTTGAAAGGAGACAAAATCATGACTAACGTTAACATTTTCACCATCATCGGCCGTCTTACTGCTGATGCAGAAGAATTCACTATTGGCAACAACACATACGTTGGGTTTCGTGTTGCGGTAGACCGTGGACAGAATAAGGAGACTTCTTTTATCCCGGTTCGCGTTCCGAAAAAGTTTATCAGTGACAATCTGCGTGCAAAACTCGTCAAGGGCGCACCAGTGTTGGCCACTGGCCGCTTTGAAGCCGGCTCCTATGATAAGGACGGACAGAAAAAGTACTATTCTTATCTGAGTGCCGCAACGATTCAAGCAGATGTCAGTGGCAACTTTGCCGATGGCATGCTGATGGGTAACCTGACCGCAGATGTTACGACCCGTTCTACTCAGAACGGAAATAACATTGCAAACTTTACGGTTGCCAGCAACCGTTCTTACCAGAAGGATGGGCAGTGGGTTGATGTTCCTTCCTTTGTGGCTGTCGCTGCCTCCGGTAAGCTTGCGGAATTTATTGCAAGTCATTTCCATAAAGGTGACCCTATCATGGTTGCCGGTACTTTGTCCAGCTATTCTCACAAGAATAAGGACGGTGAAAATCGTACGTTCTACACCGTATGGGCTGACAAAGCATCTTTTGCAAGTCGCGGCAAAGACACTTCTCAGAACAGCACTCCTGCTCCTGCAGCAACTCCCGCTTCGGCTCCTGCTCCTTCTGCACCGACTTACGGTGAATATGGGGCAGATGAATTCGATGCGGTTGAAGAGGACGATTTGCCCTTCTAATAATCAATTCTAAGCCCCGTGAGCTGTGCTAACAGGCTATACGGGCGATTACACACTAATTTAAGTCGAGACTGGCATTCTTGCTGGTCTCGACTATTTTAATTTAATCGGAGGTAGAAAACTATGAATACGCAAAATATGTGGTGGACCGGCAAGACCAATGACTTGCTTGACCCTGCGCTGCCTGACATTTTCCATGATGTTCAGCTAGGCATCGGAACGAGGTTTATTGATGACCCCACCGCTGCCAGTGTAAAGCAGGCCGGGGTATACCGAACTAATGGACACTGCGTACCGGGCAAAATAACAGCGGATTTCGCGAAGGCTTTGTGCCGCGCTGAAATGATTGAGAATGGACGAAAAGTCGGTGCGTATTCTTGCAACAAAGATGGTCGTACAATGGCCGAGTGGGTAGATAACAATATCTACAAAGAATGTGAAACTGACCATTTGGGGAACACGCTGTGCCTGATTTATGACAGAAGCACCGGCCAAATGTACGCATCTACTGGATTTAATGGTAATATTTTGGATGTTGCAAAGATTGGACTTGCTCCTTTCTTTTTGCTTCTCTGGGGTGATTTTCGAAATCGTGTTGACGGTTTTGAAGATATTTTCCAATCTTATGTTGCAGAAACCGACACCACAAAGAAGGTCAAATACGCCTGCGCTTTGGCCGGTACTGCGATGGACGCTATGCTGGAGCAAAACACAGAGCTCAAGGCCAAATATCCCAACAACGGCAACTTGAAAAATGTTACTCAAACCCTTGCCAAGAGCAAGAAGTTCCTTCCGGACATGGTTTGGGGCACTTTCCAGTTTATGAGCGACCAAAAAGGCTCCGGAGCCAGCAAGTTCACGTTTAAGTCTGTTAAAGACTTTGTTGGCTATTTTGCTGATAACAATCGTATTCTCTCTGACGAGGAGAAGAGCCTGGTCCCACAGCTTGATGACGGATACATCCTTCCCGAAGAAGTTGTGACTTCCTGCTATCTCATTTCTAAAACACACGGCACCAAACGCCCTATGACCAACATCATGCTGCGTGGTGACCCGTCTGTTGGTAAGACTGCTGGTGCTCGTGCGATTGCTGCTGGTCTTGGTCTACCTTATACGTTCATTACCTGCAATGCCGGTACTGAAATGTACAACTTGATAGGCGATATGATGCCTGTCAATGCTTCTGATTCTGACGATAGTATCAATGAGGAACTGTTCAAGGACCTGCCGACCGCAACTGATATCAGTATGGACCCCGTGACAGCATATGAAGCTATTACTGGCGTTTCTAAGGCTGATGCCACTGAAACCGAATGCATGACCGAGCTGTTCCGCAAGCAGATGAAGCTTTGCTCTGAGGCTTGCGGCCAGGGCTTCCGCTATGTTGAGAGCCCTCTGGTTCGCGCTATCCGCAATGGTTGGGTCTGTGAGCTGCAGGAGCCTTCTCTGATTACGCGTCCGTCCGTCATGCCCGGTTTGAATGGCCTGCTGGATGAAACTGGCTGCGTCGTATTGCCGACAGGTGAGATGCTGCATCGGCATCCTGACTGCATCATCATCTCCACGTTGAATGTTGACCTGGAAGGCTGCCGTCCGCTGAACCAGTCGTTCATCGACCGCCACCATCTCATCGTTGACATGAAATGTCCGAATGATGCGGTTATCATCAAACGTATCAAGGGTATGACCGGCTGTGGAAATGATGTCCCGCTGCAGACGATGGTAGATTGCGTTCACCAAATTGCCAAGAAGTGCCAGACTTGTGGCGCTACAGATGGCAATGTAAACTCGATGCGCTCTCTCGCGAACTGGGTTCAGGCCGGTATGCTGATTGGCGATTATGCTAAAGCTGCCGAATGGACCGTTGTGAGCGGTGCAACATCTGACCCGCAGACTCGTGAAGAGCTCATGGGAGTTGTTGCAAACTACAGCTTCGCCTAAATAACAATAAAGCCCCGACCTTTCTGGTTGGGGCTTTTTCTTTTGCATTTTTTGTTTAGTTTCAAAAATAACGAAAAGGGGACTATTTTGCGTTCGATTCGCAACTTCGCTAAATCTCCGTTTAGCGAAATATAGGGAAGACTTTTAGCTTTTGGAATCTTTACAGGCATCCTGCGATGCAACTTGCCGCAAGCCATACAATTCATCCAGAACTCGCATACCTGTTGGTGTAAATTCATTTCTTACAAAAAAGCAAACAGCGAATGCTCATTCCAAGCGTTTTCTTGGTTGTGCATCCGCTGCATGTTTAGAAATCCTTGTGAATCTGCTTTTTCAGAAGTTCAGTATTTAGGAGCAGCCCATGGATTGCGTAACGATACGATAGAATCTTTTCGCTGTCATAGGTTCCGAATACATCCTGTGCATAAACAACTCTATTCAGCTGGCTTACTTCATCCTCGGTCAAGTACAACGAGACCTGTTTGTTTTTCGTTAACTTTGTTCCTCGTCTACCTTCGTTGGTCGGCATGAAGGATATGATTTCATCAATCTCTGGTAAGAGATAGTACGATTCATCCAGACCCCCGGTAGCTACCAGCTCGTCGTATTCAGCAGAACCTTTAGAGATGATGTACTTCTCCCCTACTCTGCTGACCTTTTGAAGTTCACTTCTAACCAATCGGTTTGTCAGTGTTCCCAAGCGACTTCCTTCGTACCACGCCCGAACTTCGAGTATTTCCGCAAAGTCTGAACGGAACCGCACTGAAATCGTGCTTTTTTCACTATTCATTTAGGTTTCCCTTAATCAATCCACGGCTTTGATTTTTTCTTTCAGCTTTGTAGCCATCTCAATCACTTCTTCGAGTGCTGCAATGTCGGAATCTCTCGATTCCTGTGAAACATGGCGCAATGCTTTTTCATAGCTCTTATTTGAATAGACTCGCTGCAACTTCTTGATGATTGTCGGAGTTGTTTTTAATACGGCACTTACACTGATATCTGCCGCTTCCCTCTCCTTCTTGGCAACGTCCTTGGTAGCATCCTTTTGGGCATCATACTCAAAATCTGCTACTTCTTCCGGGGTGTTGCACTCTTTGATAATCCCGAACTCTTCGGCTTTCTTTTTGAGCTCCTGTAATTCACTGTCAAAATACTCGATGGATTTCTTATAGGTTTCTTCGTGCTCTGCTCTGGTACGCTGCTGCAAGGCACTGAACAGGTATTCCCGGAACGTATCGTGAAGCGTATCGCGCATCACTTCGATGTGGTTCTTCCCTGCTTCTTCCCCGGTATCGCCGTGACAATCCACTGCATTGAGCTCTTGATACTTTTGGCCAATCTCTTCCTGCTTCTCATCATCGAATCGCAGATAGCTTTCACACTCGCTGCGGCTCAGGAATTTTGCGTCGAGAAGCTCTTTTAGGGTCCCCCTCAGTTTATCTTCGAGCCGTGCATCTCTGTCGATGGTTTTCGGGTTTACAGAACTCACGCTCTTGATTGCTTTCAGAGCGTCTACCCTATTCATATTATAGGGTTCTTTCTGGAGACATTCGATAAACTCTGATACAGCTTTTCTGCGAACTACCTCATCATTTAGGCCACCACGCACCTGCAGGTTTGCGCTGTAAAGCAATACCTTCTTTTCGTTATCGGAAAGCTCTGTCGTAATGATATTGCAGTTCCGAACAATCTGCCAGGACGTATCCCCTTCTTCAACAAGCAGCTTGAGAGCTCGATATCTTCTTTCACCGGAAAGAAGAACATAGACCTCTCTCCCCTCTTCTGTGGATGGGAACATGACCAGGTTATGCAACAGGCCGTTGCGCTTGATATCATCCGCAAGAATCCGAATATCTTCATCGTCATCTATTTCACGGAATATTTCATTATCAGGGTTTGTTCGGATATTAAAGAGGGATATATCGCGGCTCTCGTATTCTATCTTGTGCTTTGCATTGAGTAAGTCGTTATAAAATGCACCGGCGTTATTGTTGTTTACTTTCTTCAAAGCTTCTATATTAGGCAACTTGGGTGTGGTTACAGGCCCCTTCTTCTTTGTCAATGCCATTTTACTTCACCTCCAGCTTTGCCAAACGCTTCATCAATTCTTTATAAACCTGCTGATATGCAATCGAAACAGGCTGCTTTGCTGCATAGAAACACACTGGCTGATAATTAGTAACAGACATACCGACACTGATGCTGTTCGGGATTTCATGCTCAAACAGAGCAGGACCCAAAACATCCTGACACTGTGTACGAATCAGCCTTGCAGCTTTCGCCTTTTTATTCACCGCTGTCAAGAGAACACCCACACCTTTGATTCGGCTCCCCGGTGCATTGCATAGCTCATTGCACAGTGCAAACGTTCTGAACGCAGACCCACGGGAGTTTGCATCACACATCATGGGAATCAGGATATAATCGGCTGCACTAATTGCATTGGTAAGCAGCAATGAGTCACGGGTCGGCTGCGTATCGATAATTATGTAGTCATAATCGTCCAACACCTGCTCCAAGAAATAAAACAGGAAGTCCGACATCTTATCAATGCGTTTCATGGCTCCACTTTTGGCCAGGATATTCGCATCATCAAACAAGTCAGCTAATCTCTGATTGATTTTCGGCGTTTGAGCACTTCCGGGAATCATATCCACATTATCACCATACTCGGTCGGGACAATGAAATCGCGGGTTTTCGTATACCGGAAGCCACTGAACATATCATAGAGTGCGTGCCCTTCATACAGCCCCTCTGTGATTTCACCTTTCCCATCACTGAGGGCACTGGTCAAATTGCCTTGGGGGTCTGTGTCAATGCACAGCACTTTCTTCCCATCTTCCCCCATCAGATATGCTAGGTTCGAAGCGGTAACGGTCTTCCCTGTTCCGCCCTTTTCAATCGCGACTGTGATGACTTTCGCTGGCATGTTACGCACCTCATTACTCAAGAGTTGAGTTACTCGAGTACCTGTTATTGTAATTTTAGTCTTAACGTGGTGTTTGACCTGACAGCGTGATTTTTGTCTTGCAAGGCCCAATTACGAACTCTGCTTGCATATACAAATCGCACAAAATGTCAACACCCACAATCTCAATGATTCAATTATAACATGCTTTAGCTAAATGTCAACGCGAACTTTGGAGACTGCTTCTTTTTGATATTCTATACAAGCCGTCAAGAACTCACATCCCTGTTGGTATAAATCCAATCTTAATTGTTAGAGCCTTGTTGCCGCTGCTTTTGGCAGTGGACAGAGTACTATTCATCCCCTGTCTGGAACGCACGTTCCTGTTGGTGTACGACCTGGGTTGGCATCTCATGACATTGCTAATGAAAGTTTCTCTCTGCTCCAGAACTTAAATCCCTGTTGGTGTAAATTCATTTCTGATGTTTGGCAAACAAAAAAAAGCCCACCAAATGGTGGGCCCTATTTCATTCGTTTGTGTCCTCATCGAACACTGTAGTAAAATCAATCAGCTTGTTCAGGCCATTCTCATGAGCATTGATTGCCCGTTCACCCAACGCGATTGTGGTTGCCGAGCTTTCAATCAAATCATTGAAGATGACTTTGCGGTAATAGTTGGCGGTCTTTGTTCCACCGTCTGCTTCCAGCAAGGATTTGTACCTGGTGGCAATGCCGAACGTCCAAGTCTTCAACCCGTTGTTATCCTTGATAATACGGTTCAGAGCGTCAAAAGCTTCTTTGTTATGCTCAGGATTCCGAGTGCTGGTAAGGATTTTACCGACAATGGTAAACACATCAGTAAAGATGTTGCGCTCTTCCGGCGTCAGCTTTTCTTCGTAATCCTGGTATTGAGCTTTGGCTTTCACTTCGTTTCGTGCCATGTGGTAGCTCATACTCATGACAGTTTCAGATAGAGGAAGATTATATTGTTCAAGAGCTTCAAGACTAACTACGCGGCGGGACTTGCGCTTTCGGCCAACTTCGGTTTCAAGATTCTGCCGCTCTTCATGGAAGGCACGGACCTTTTTCATTTCTTCCTTTGTCTTGTACTTAATGAAAATATAAAGAAACTCGTACTTTCTCACACCTTTGCGCCGAACCGGTTCATAATCAAACCAGAGGTCCGTCATCTCGTTAATTTCGGCTTTGACAGGTGCAAGGATGTTCTTCTCAAAATCAGAAAAGACCTTGTATTTTTCGGAAACAGTTTTTTCTCTGCTGAATTTAGGCTCAGAGCTGCTTTCCGTCTTTCTGCTCTTTTTGCTGCGAAGTATCTCATCTTTGGACGGCATAGAAAGCATTCCTTTGAATTCTTCCATGTCAAAAACCTTGAATTTATATCCCTTTAGTTCATTCTGTTTTTCCGGAAATTTACGAAGTACGGCTTCCGTCACGGGCTCGAATATTACGCCATTCGTGTAATTGTACTCTCTGGAGCCGTTATCATAGGACAATACAATCTCGTAAATACGCATCGAATAGGTGCTTTGCATTGTGAGCAGATACTCAATGCTATAAGAAGTGTAATTGCTCGTCAGCTGCGCGATGTCTTTCCAGATATCAGGGTTAAAACGCATCTGGATGGTTTTATCCTTGAAGTTGACACGGGAACCCTTGCTAATCCAGGAAATGGTTTTTAACTGGTCCGGCCCATCGGGAACCCAAAAGGTTCGGTTTTCCAGGTTCTCAACAATCTGCTGCAGATGCGGCTTATAACCGCTGCGCATGATATCTACGCCGGTGAGCTTTGAAAATTCCTGGAATGTGATGGTGTAGTATTTCGATGCATCTCTATCATTTCGCTGGTCGATTTTGGATAGCATAATGAGCAAAATCTTTTGTTCATTTCGTGGCAATGAGTATTTTGTCTTTTGAATCAAGTCATTGCTTTTCGTGATGATAGATTTGTTGAGCGCTTTTACCTCAGGCAGTTGAGCCAATGCCATCTGTTCTTGAACTTCCTCATTACTGAGAACTTCACCAACAACTGACTCAACATTATCATTAGCTTTTGCATTGCTGTCTTTCTTTTTCATCGTCGATTTGAGACAAGCCAGATGGCTGCTCAGCCTTTCTTTTAATATGCAGCAAACCATCAAAGAAAGCTTTTCCTAAAAATGGTTACACTAAGAACATTATAATTTAGTTTACAACAATTGTCACATAATGTCAAGGTTCTATTGATTAGAATTACGATTCTTTTATTTCTTTTTAGATGCAATTTATATTTTATTCTTTTATTACTTATTCTTTATTATATATAGAAGAAACGGAGGTTATTTTGCTTGCAAAAAGAGTTTGTTTTGCTCTTCACGGGAGCTTGTTTTGTGTTTCGGAGTAGATTGTTTGCTATGGGAACAGAGCTTTATTTCGGTTAACTTGCGAAAAGAACCTCTGTTTGACTCGAAAAGAACCTCTGCTTTTGATTGTGAGTACGAGCTCATCCTGAATAGAATTATTTCAAAGCTATTTCTTCGCATAAATGGCGGGGAAAAAATGCAAGGTAAATAATCTCCGTTATGCAATGTCGGGTTCTTTAACTAGCAGGGGAGGGGAGAACGGGTACGACTCGGACCTGGAATGATGAGTCAGCCTATAGTAGCAATCCAGCTGCGGTCACACATTGAAGAAAGTATTGGCAAAAGCGAACGAAAATAACCTCTGTTTTAATCGCAGCGCACGGGCAAGTATCATTACCCGAAAATCCAACGTAAATAACCTCAGTTTGCAATGCATCACGCTTGAGATTTTATATGCCTCTGGAAAAGTTCTTTAACCTCGCCAGAGACAAAAACGTAACGTAAATTATCTCCGTTTAAGTAATTGTGAAACTTCCAAGTTTGTGGTGGTTGGTCTGATTTACGCTGCTTTCTTATTAGTATATAACGAACGTAAAGAACCTCCGTTTGAAATGACTGATGCTTTGCTCGTTCAACCTCAAAATCTAATAAAAAGAATCTCTGGTAAATGCTTACAGCAATTCCTAACGGAACAGCTACCGTACCATGCTCACACAGGGCTGCTTATAATATAATAGTTTGTTTTATGGCAAATGTCATTATTCTATGGGTCAAAAAAACATCCAAAATGGACAATGATAAGCATATTATACAAATAGTAGACGTAACTCACAAAAAAGGTAATGTATCAAAGGAATCGGAGATTATTTACGTTGCAAATATGGTTCAGCTTCGCTGAACAAAAGCACGATAACACGATGATAATGCTGATGCGGAAACGAGAATGACGAAGCTATATAAGAGAAAATTAACGTAGCAGTTTTGAATTTGCACTTACAGATGAATACCGATGAAAAACAGCTAAAAATGCATGGGAACTATGCGATATAAATTACAACCTGTTAAATATTGCGTAATTATACGTTCAGGAAATGCCATGAAGCGTTTGGGTAATTTGTAAGTTCAGAAAGTTGAACGTAAATAACCTCGTTTTACAATACAGCGAAAAACTAACGTAAATAACTTCTGTTTTAGAAAAAAACGAGTCGAGAGTAGAGGAATGCCCAAAATCAATGTAAATAACCTCCGCCAAGCCGCTCTCAAAGTGACACTCCCGAAAACGAACGTAAAAAACCTCAGGTTGACGATACGCCTGTGAAAGAGTGAAGGCTGCCATCATATCCAGAACGGAAAGAAAACAATTTCCGGTTGGTACGACTCACAAAGTCAAGCTCACTTGATAGTAGGGGAGAGAAGGAGAGAATTGAATAATGACTGAGCTGGAAAGTAAAATTGAACGAAAATAACCTCTGTTTTATGGGGACTCTACAATACTTGGTTTGCCTCATCTCAGATAACCCGACTGTTGTAAAACCGAAATTAAAACGTAGATGACCTCGGGGTAATATATCGGTATTTCATTCTCAAACTATATTACTGAGTAAATTGGAACGAAAATAATCTCCGGTTTAATTGCTCAGACACAAAAACACTGCAAACTAAAAACTGCACGTAAAGAACCTCCGTTTGCTTATGGAAAGGTTTATGAACAAAAGAAGAAGCAAAATACGAAAAGAACCTCCGTTAAAGCTGGACCTGGAAAGCACTGAAATTGTGAATTGCTAAACTGTGGGTAAGTATAAAGATGAGTGAAAACAATCTCTGTTATAGTCTCAACAGAAAAAGTGGAACGTAAATAATCTTTGTTTAGTTGGGCTGAATGGATTGGTTTGGAAAGAAAAAAGTAACAGTGAGAACCTCAGAATACCACAAAGGCCAAGGATAATGTATTTATGCAAGTTTTTCTGAATGCCCACTTCGCCTGAGAGCAGCAAGAAAAGTCAATGTAAATAATCTCCGTTATGTTTATCCAAAGCAATTTTGAATTTACAACAACAGGAACGCAATAACATGGACATGAAATAAACGAAATACAATAACAGGTACGCAAGTGATTTACACATTGAAAGAAACTGTAATTGTGAAATGATAGTTAACAAAACAACAATTTGTTGTGACCAAAGTGCAGGAATGGTATAATTGAAGTATAAGAGTTTTCTTTTTACACCATCATCCGAGGCATCCGAAATGCAGTTGACACAGAAATGGCTTAACGAAACATTGGCAAAGAACCCTGCGCTGAGTATTCAGGTGCAGTGTGGAAAAGACTGTGCCAAAGCCAGCAAAGCAAAAGAAGTCAAAGTGACGCATCCCAAATACGGGAATCACAAGGTTTATGCGTACGAGGACGGATTTGTAGCAGGGAACAAGGATGCAAAAGAGCATGGCAATATCGTGGATGTGTTTGACTCTACTAAAGAATATTGTCGGTGGTTAGATTTGCAGATACTTGAAAAGGGCGGAAGTATCACGGAGCTGAAACGGCAGGTCCCGTTGACAATTCAGGAAGCGTTTCAGTATGAAGGAAAAAGAATTCAGAAAATCGACTACCGAGCAGATTTCTATTATCGAGATAAAAATGGCACGGTCGTGGTAGAGGATGTAAAGGGATATGACCAAAAGAACGGGAAGTACATTCAAACCGAAGCTTTTCGCCTAAAGTGGAAACTACTTAAATCAATGTATCCGGATTATCATTTCGTGTTGTATTAAGGAGTATCAAATGGTTGGCAGCTATCAGACAATAACATATAAAAGATATGCAGTACAAAGTGCGACAAAATTCAAGGCTAAAATCGTTGATATTCCATTCTGTGACCCTGAAAGCGGCTTTTCAATTCTGGTTGCATCTCGGATTGAAGACGGTAAGAGCATTGTCCTCAAAGGCATTATTCCGAACCCTGTTGAGAATGCTTATATTACCTATCAAGGGCACTGGGAACAAGATGCACGGCGGGGAACACAGTATGTTAAGGTCGAAAGTTGCAAGATTGATTATGAAGCTGGCGGCACAGATTCTATCTATAAGCTGTTGACCAGCGGGTATGTACCGGGAGTTGGACCTGTAACGGCAAAGAAAATCATCAAAGCGTTTGGTGCCGATTCCCTCAAAATAATCGAGAAAAACCCGGAAAAGCTGACGGAACTGGCCGGAATCAAAGAGAAGGCAGCAAAGAAAATCCACGATGCCTATATTCATATCGCAAAAGACCAGGAATTGATTTCTTTTCTACTTCCCTTCATCTCAATGCAGAAAATCAATGCCGTTCTGAAAGAGTACGGGGACAGCAAGCAGGCATTAGCCGCCATCAAGGAGAATCCGTATTGCCTATATCAAGATGTCAGTGGCATCGGGTTTGCTGCATCTGACCGCATTGCGTTGGTCGGGCTGGGAATGGACAGGAAAGACCAGCGCAGGGTGGAAGCTATCGTGCTACATTCGCTTGAGGTGCAGGCACAGATGGAAGGCCATTCTTTCGTTTGGCTGAATCAGTTGATGGCCTGCGTGGCAACGACCGTTGAAAAGGAACTGCACGAATCACGAATTCCTGAACAGTCAATACGAGATGCTGTGAATGGCGCGAGACGAAAAGGACTGCTGGTGGCAGAAAAGTCTAGTGGGAACGCAAGCGGAAAACCTCTCTTCTGCGTTTATCTGCGCCGATACTGGGCACTTGAATGCGACATCACGTTCCTTTGCCATACGTTGCACCACTGCATGAATGCAGCGTGCGGCATGGTCTCGAAAGCCGATGTGGATAGAGCTATCCAGAACGTGCAGATGAAAGATGGCTTTCTGCTGGACGACACTCAAAAGCAAGCAGCATACACGGTGTATGGCAGTGACAGCCAGAACGTGACGGTAATCACTGGCGGCCCCGGCAGCGGTAAGACGACTATCATCAAAACCATCATTGAAGCGTTTATGGTTGCTAAAGGCAGCTACTATAAAGAAGAAGACATTCTGCTCTGTGCTCCTACTGGTCGAGCATCGGCAAGAATGCGGGAAGCAACAGGACACGCAGCATCCACGATTCAGTCAGCGTATTTTGGCTGCTTTGATAATGAAGCGAGTGTGATTGTGGTTGACGAATTCTCGATGTGTAACCTTGAAACGGCGCATATGGTATTCTCACTTGCTTCCCATGGCTGCAAACTGGTCATCGTGGGAGACCCTGACCAGCTTCCTGCAATCGGAGCGGGTAACGTTCTTCGGGACTTGATTGACAGTGGAGAAGTGAATGTATGTAAGCTCTCCTCCTGCCATAGAAATATGGGCGCGATTGTAGAGAATGCAATACACATCAATGCTGGTGAGCAGACGAGTACTTTCAGACAAGACGAATCGTTCTTGCTGATTCCGGCCACCAAAGGTATGGAAATCAGAACAACAGCGCTGTTCAATTACTTTCATTTCGTTCGAAAATATGGCGAAGTGAATGACCTGGACAATAGACATGCGGAGGATGGAATTCGTAAAGGTGTTCAGAATATATGCCTGCTTACACCGGTCCGTAAAAAGGGAAGTGGGTATATTTCTGCAACAGACCTGAATCTTTTGATTCGGGATAAGCTTAATCCGGCAACATATGAAAACAGCGGATTCATTGAATCCTTGAAAGGCGTACCGGAACAGGGATTCGATTACCGAATCGGTGACCGCGTGATGCTGTGCAAGAACCATAGAGGCAGCTTTGTAAACGGTGATATGGGTTTCATCACGAGCTTTGAACCGAAAGCCCTGGACCAGGATGGCGCGATGATTTGCAACGCCTATACAGTAAGGTTCGATAACCCTTGCGATGTGGATGGCGAATGCTTTGAGATGATTGTCAGCAGAAAGACGATGCAATCTGAATTTGCGTTGGCATATGCGATGACGGTTCACAAGTCACAGGGTTCTGAGTTCAAAGCAGTCGTGGTGGCGTTTGATACCGGCTGGAAACAGCTGCAGCAGCGAAATCTTCTGTATACCGCAGTGACTCGTTCGAAGAATGAGTGCAGAATTGTAGGCAATATGGACGCGGTCGATGTGGCAATCGATACGAACGACATTGAAAACCGCAACTCATTGCTCAAAAATAGGTTACAGCACTATAACAACGAAAAATACCTTGACATTCACATGACGAATTTTGGGACTTCCGGAACAGATTGTTTTGCGGAATGACAGAGGAGTAAACGATATGGCTAACATGCCGTTGACTGACATTGGTATTACGCCGCGAAAAGCAAGTCAATTTGCTAGTAAGGGAATTGAAACGGTGACAGACTTGCTCGGGTATTATCCGACCAAATACTTGGATTTCAGGAATCCTATCTCGTTTGCGGAAGGAAAATATCATCAAGGAGAGCATGTTGCCATCAAGGGTAAGGTCGTGAGTGGCCGAGTGATTGATGGCAAGCATTACATGCTGCGCCTTACGGACGGGAACACTTTTTGTACGGTATTCTGGTTCAATCAACCGTTCCGCACACGGCAGTTTTCAGTCGGCGACGTCATTGCGCTTGGCGGAGTCGTTTCCTGGAACGAGCAGTACAACAACATGACAATGGCAACGCCTGACTTTGTCACGACGGATATCGCGTCAGCTTTCTCTATCCAGCCGGTTTATCGGAAAATTAAAGGAATGTCGGTGGAATACCTGGAAGATGCCATTAAATTGGCGATGCCTTATACCAGAGAATGCTCGACCGAAACCTTGAGCCTGGCTCAGATGCGGGCGCTGCGAGTTCCGCCGATTGCTGAAGCCATTCACATGGCACATCAGCCGACCGATGAAAAGGAAATCAGGCTTTCCCGAAAACGCAGAGCGGTCGATGTGTTGTATCCGTTCTGCTATGAGCTGGAAGCAAAGAAAGCAGAAGCCGCAAAGGTGTCGTTCTGTCGAATTAAGAGTACGCGGGACGTTCTGAACAAGATGCGGGGAGTCTTACCGTTCAAGCTGACAGAGGACCAAAAGAACGCTGCTGAACATATGCTCACCGAGATGGAACACGGAGAACGTGTGGATACCCTGGTTCAGGGTGATGTAGGCTGCGGTAAAACGGTCGTTGCTGAGATTTGTGCATTAGCTATGGCAATGAATGGGTTTCAGTGTGCCGTTATGGCTCCGACCGTGGTTCTTGCCACGCAGCACTATGAGGAGTTCTCGAAAATCCTCGGCTCGTTCGGGTACAAGACGGTTTTCCTGCGCAGTGGCATGAAAGCAAAAGAAGAGAAATCGGTTCTCGAAGAGATTGAGAGCGGCAAGGCTCAAATCATTGTTGGAACGCATTCTGTGATTTCCGGGAAGGTCAAGTATCATAAGCTGGGTTTAACGATTGTAGACGAGGAACATCGGTTCGGCGTTGAGCAGCGTGAAGCACTCAAGCAGAAAGCAAAAGACGGCGTTCACAATGTCAGCATGAGCGCTACGCCAATCCCGCGCTCGTTGGCGAACACTTTGTATGGGGAAGGCACCGAAATCGTTAATATCCATACGATGCCTGCCGGGCGCAAGCCTGTAAAGACCATTATCTGGTCCAATGAAAACAGCTGCTACAAATCCGTGTATAACCAAATCAAAGAAGGACATCAATGCTATGTCGTATGTCCATTGATTGAAGATTCGGATTCCGAGTCTCTTGAAGGTGTTGATTCGGTTGAAACCACCTACAAAAAACTTACAGAATGGTTTAAGCCGTATCCGGAAGTGAAAATCAAGGCAATATCGGGTGACATGAAAGCTAAAGAAGTACAGGAAGGAATTGAAGCGTTTGCTCAAAAGCAGGCTGATATCCTTATCTCTACTACGATTGTTGAGGTTGGTGTGAATGTTCCGAACGCTACGGTCATTGTTATAAAGAACGCGGAGCGCTTCGGGTTAGCACAGCTGCATCAGCTCAGAGGGCGTGTTGGACGCAGCAGCTTGCAGAGCTATTGCGTGCTTCTTTCTAAGGACAAGGAGAATGAGCGCTTAAAGACTATGGCGGCGACCAATGACGGTTTCAAGATTGCTGAAAAGGACTTGGAACTGCGTGGGACCGGTCAGATTTTGGGCGTTAAGCAGAGTGGCAAAGACGCGGTGATGGAGATGGCTCTAAACTATCCGCAGCTTTATCAAGCAGTAAGAAAGCAGGCGGAAATCCAGTATAAAATCGACCATCCGATGGGTTGACCCTGCTTGCGAGTCGCAGATAATAAAAATGTGGATATACCACATATTTGCTATTCGTGATTCGTTAGGAGGTAATATACAGTTGTTTGGAACAAAGAAATCACAAACTCAGCCGGAACCGGTTGAGACTATCGCAGCTCAGGAACATAAGCAGAGTATTGGGAATCAGGTGATGGAAGCATTGGGCGTTGGCGAGAACGGAACCGGGCTCGATGAAGAATCTGAAATCCTGATGCCGAAACAGAATCAGCGGCAACTGGAAGCGGAGGGTGTTGTGAAGGAAAGCGTATGTGTCATTTCCAAAGATGCAGTTATCGGCGGAGGCATCGATGTTAAAGGTGATTTGATGGTTGCCGGAAAGGTAATGGGTCATATCTCTGCAACGACTGTGACTTGCGTTGGGGAAACCAGCTACATCGAAGGGAATGTGACTTGCAACAAGCTTCGGATGCACGGCGGTAAAATCAAAGGTCATGTCACGGTGCGTGAGAAGGCTGACATCAATGGTGAAATCAACGGCGACATTGAATGTCTTTCTGAACAGACTGCGGCTTTTGGCGAACATGCGGTCGTGGCAGGGACTTATATCCGGTGCAGCATGTTGAAAGTCGAACCTGGCGCTCAGATTGCAGCAAAGATTGAAATGAAGAAACCGAATGCACTTCCGGCATCCACTGGCAGCAGTGAGACGCGGCAGAGAAGTATCCGGATTCCAAACCAGACTCAAGCCATTAGCTCCTGAGTAAATCAAATCACAATCACTTGGAGGAAATAACAGTGAATAAACTGAAATCCATCTGGCAGATTGAGGATTTGCGAAAAAAGATTCTCTTTACACTCCTTCTCATTCTGGTATTCCGCCTTGGATGCAGCATTCCGGTTCCGTTTGTATCCAATACCGCATTGGATTCGATGTTTTCCAATGACAGTATCTTCGGATACATGAACATGCTGTCTGGCGGTGCTCTTTCTCGATGCGCGTTCTTTGCGTTGGGTGTGAGTCCTTACATTAACTCGTCCATCATCACTCAGCTTTTGTGCGTGGCACTCCCAAGCTGGGAAGCACTGCAAAAAGAAACAACTGGAAAAGACAAACTAGACGAGTACACCAAACGAATTGCTCTGGCAATGGCTGCAATCATGAGCATCGGCTATTACTTCGTGCTCCGCAATTACGGAGCTCTTGAGTATACGGCAGGGAAAAGTGGGTTCTTCGCGGCGGTTGTTATTATGGCAACTTTCCTTGCAGGGTCTCAGCTTTCTGTCTGGATTGGCGGCCGAATTGATGAGTTTGGAATTGGCAACGGCGTTTCAATTCTGATTTTTGCCGGTATCGTGTCTCGCTGGACCGACATCAACACGATTGCCCATAACATTGCCGTTCAGGTCGAGAGCGGCAACTGGCTGTACTCTCTCGTGGGTATCGGGATGGTAGTTGCAATGCTCTTCGCTGTGTGGTTCGTATCCTACAGTGATGGGGCAGAACGTCGTATCCCCGTTCAATACGCAGCACGTAAATACAATGCAAGAGGCCAGGCTTCTTATATCCCCGTAAAGCTCTTGATGAGTGGTGTGATGCCGATTATCTTTGCTGGCGTTATTATGAGTATCCCGGCAACGGTAGATATGTTCGTAGACGCCACGAAGCACGTAAGACTTCATTCGGCCCTTTCTGTATTCTCTTCCGGCAGCTGGATTTACTATGCCGTATACGTTATCCTGATTGCTCTTTTCAATTTCTTCTATATCGAGATTCAGTTTGATGCTGTTTCGATTTCCAGCAACCTGCGCAATCAAGGCGGCGCAGTGCCCGGATATCGGCCCGGTCCTCAGACAACCGAGATGCTGAACAAAGCATTACACAAAATGGCACAGACTGGTTCCTTTTATCTGGCCATCATTGCTCTGATGCCGATGGTGTTTAGTTTAATCAGTGGAACTCAGATTTCTTTTGGTGGTACAAGCTTGATGATTATGTCCAGCGTGGCGCTTGAGGTTGTGCGCAGCATGGAAGGATATCTGACTGTGCGTCATCATAAAGGATTCTTGGGATAAAGGGGGAAAGGCAAATGAGCATTATCGAATTTTTCTTGGGCCTTGTGGTATTGGCAGCCAGTCTTGTCGTGAGCTGTGCATGTTATATTGTCAAAAACGAAAAGGGTGGCTTGAACGCGGCTCTTGGCGGTGCAAGTGACTTTATGACGACTCGCCGGAATGACAACAACCTGAAAGTAAACAAGTTTGTTATGAAGGTTGGCGTTGTGCTCACTATTGCGATTCTGGCTCTAACAATTATCGGTGCCCACTTTTAAGGAGAAACGCTGTGAAAAAGAATGAAATTCGCTCGATTCCGGCCAAGGTAGCCGATACGCTGCATCCGTCAAATGTGACTTGGCTTAGCGCTAAGGAAACTACAAAGCGTACGGGTGTGATTCTTTGTGTGGTTGCTGCGTCAGCTGCTTTTATGATGTTGGCGGATACGCTGTTTGGCGCAATGCTGAGATTTGCAATTTAAGGGGGCACAAGGTATATGAAGAAACTGATAGCTGCTATGCTGTCGTTTGTTATGGCTATGATGCTGTTGGCGGGGTGTGCGTCCGCTAGTACGGATAATACGTTCTCGGACCCGATGCAGCAGGTTTCACTGTCCAATGATGAGATGCTTACGTCTCTGAATAATGCGACCGCAGCACTGCAGGAAAATATCAATAAGACGGATGATTCCGCAAAAGTTGAGCTGGTGGTTGCGGATGACGGAAGCTGTTCTGTCTATGCGTCCGGCAGCAACACGGAAAGACAGGAGCTGTGCAAAGCCGATTCCGTTAAAGCGATGTTTGAAATTTACTATGAAAACAACTGGATTGATAAAGATGGCAATGTCAGTTCGGCAGGGTGATTTGCCACAGGAGGAGAATACAATGAAACGTTTGTTTGCGGGAACACTCGCGCTTGTAATGACATGCGGGCTGCTGTTTTCTGGGTGTGGGAAACAGATGACCCCCGAGGAAGAGGCAGCGTCTCAGGAAGCCGCCATTTCTCAGCAGCTGCAGGATGAAGAGAACAAGACTGGCTTGAAACGGCTTATCAGCAACAATTTAACTGAGTATGAGCAGCCGGTTCATGATTTTATCGAAGGTTTGCAGGATGGGGATGCTGAGAAGACGGCAACGGCACTCGGCGTTCCGAACACTTTCGGGGAAAAGCTTCAGGATTGGGTCGTTGTCAATGACTTTGAGACGTTCCAGAAAACGGATATGACCAATATTTGTCTGAACTCTGCCAAGGAAGGCTCGAAAGCTGCTATCAATGTCTTTATGAAAACTCCGGAAGAAGTCACGGCGGATACCTCTCCGGATTATACATTGACAGCGGAATATACAAACGGTGCCTGGGTTTTGAATCCACCAACCGGAATTCTCACCGATTATTCCTTCACAGTTCCGAACAACAAGGTGAGCTTCCAGGGAACAGACCTTTCAAGCTACACGGCAAAGAATGCTGAAACCGGCGTATGGACCGTAACACTTCCCCGTGCTCTGGACCTCGATAGTGACGCTGCCTATGTAATTTCTACAGATATGGGCGACTTTAATGGCCGTGTCTATCAGGTCGCTGCTGATGGAAATAAGAAGCAGATGCTGCTTGCGGATATCGATTCCGATACAAGAGACGCTTATCAGAGCAAGCTCTCTGCTGTCATGAAGGAAGTCTATCGTCTCCTTTCCATTGGGGCAGGGGAGAGCGACTTCTCAAACGTTCTGCTGGATTCCAATGAAATCTCGAACTGTGTTCCGGAACCAGTTGACAGCGATGATGATGTGGAAGCAATTCAGGCTAACGCTGACAAGAAAGCCCTCGGCGCATCTGTTACGTCAATTACGGTAACGCCCGATGATACGATTGAAGGATACCCGGATGCGTATACCTATCGGCTTGACGGGAACGACGGCGTGAAGATGAACGTAAAGCTGAAAGTATCTACAACAAACGGCGATGCACATATGAAGGCAACGATTGGTATGCGCATCATCAATGGTGCTTGGAAAATCGTGTCGATTGATTCGAAGCGCGATATCTTTACAGGATTGTCTGTGCTTGACCCTGAATGGTGATTTTGTATGAGATATGCGATTCGACAGGATAGAAAGGTTCGGAAACCGCTGCCTGGATGCCAGCTGACGGAAACCGAGTGGTTGGCGTGTTGGGATACGCTGAACAAGGGCATTGAATCCCAGGATGACGAGACAATCCAAAAATCTAAAATGCTGGTTCGGAGCGCAATCAAGAAAATCTACACAGAACGGTATCCAAAATCCAAGAAATGTGTTGTTTGTGGAGAGACTTGCGGAACATCAGGACTTTGCAGAAAATGCTGGCGAGCTCTTTCAAACAATGCAGTTCTGAGGTCAGAGGGGCACACGCAAAAAGACCGTGTTGCAAATCAACAGGGGCCTTGTATCGTATGCGGTCGAACACCGGTTCTTTGCCGGAAAGTGTGCAATCGCTGCTACGCCAAGATGCGTGCCCATAAATTTACCACGACAGAACAGCTGATGGAATACATCAGGGATAAGAAGCAAAAGAAGTAAGGCAATCAAAGCAAATTGAAGGTGAACGAAGATGATTGACTGTAATTTGGGCCCGGATTTCAAATCCTGTTTTCTGGGACATAAACAAAGTGAATATGGCAAAACGTTCACCGTGAGATTAGCAAAACATATGTGTTATGAGGATGCACGGCTTGTTCAACATTTTGTGAATCAGAAAGCAATGCGGCAGTGGATTGATGCTGTCACGGATTTCTGCGAAGGGAATAATGTGCTGCGGGACTGCCTTATCGGGATGACGGCATGTTATGTCGATTACTTCACCAAAGAGCGTGGAACGAAATCTGCCAAGGCAATTATGCAGCAGCAGACCAAAAAGCTGGAAAGCATCCTGAACGGAACCTATGTTCCTGAAAAAGCCGAAGCTGAACCGTTTGCTTCCAACCCAAACCTCAAGTCTGATATCAGCCTCACTTCTCTGATTGTTGATGTGGATGCAGAAAACATGAAGTTTGTTCCACCGCCAGTCCCGGCCTTGTCAAAGTGTGCGAATTGAATAGGATGAATATTGTAAGATAGATAACAATAGTTTTCTACCAAAAATAATATTCACAACCCGTAAGCGGATTCTCTATGTATGTAGAGAGTCCGCTATTTTATTTGTTTACACAAAGAAAGGACGGACAAATTATGCAATTCTCAGAGAACCAGAAATACTATCTTAAACGCTTCGCAGCTCTTCATATGCCGGAGATAGACCGTAAGGCTGCCTATGTGCGCCAGGAACTCAAAACCACCTGGATGGCGGTTGACGCTACATCCGTTCCGGATGGCGTGGTTTATGTCTATCACAATAAGGAGTACAAGCATATCGAGGATATTGTGGCTGATGTCCTGAATATTCACGGTGATTCAGCCAAAATCATGCAAATCAACAATTCTCGGCTTGCGTGCGAATTACCGACATTCGTAACGTGGGAAAAGGCTGAAACCCTCTATACGATTCCGGGAGACAAAGAAAAGCGCGAAATCGTGACATGCATGGACTATCTTTCTGTATATGGCATCAACCCGGATGAGGTCTATGCAATGCAGGTAAAGAAATCCTGGATGACAACGGGAGTTTCGTTTGACCCCGAAGCTTCGATGGAAAGCGGAGACAGAACCGTTGCACTACCGTTTGACGACAACAGTGACATGGGCGCTTATTATGACGTTCTGCAAAGTCTTGGAAATGCGCTGCTCGTAGAAGACCGGAGAAACATCCATTGCAGCATCACGTATTCTATTCATAACATCGATACGCTGTTCGCTATCTGGCGCGATAAGCCCGGGCTCGAAATGAGTGTCGGATATGCCGAATACCATGTTGACGGAACATACTTCCCTGGCGACTATCTGCTGACTGTGAAAGCCAGCGGCGCAATCAATGAATTCGGTAAAGAGCAGTATAAGGCAAAAGCCACGCTGTTCTATGAAAATATGATTGTTGACAGCGTTGATTATCCGTTTGGAAATGACCGGCTGACGAGCGTTACTACCTCGCCGAACGCGGTTGACAACTGGGCCAAACTCTTCGACTATGCCCGGTATTCGCTAATGCAGAAAATGCAGTCCAGCAATGCTGCGGTGCGCAGAAACGCTTGACGCTGCGTGCGATATCCATACAATGAAAAATGTACGATAGATAACATCTACTTGGCACACTTGTGCTCGTACGATTCACAATTCGCTTAAAGGGGCGGACTTCCCATCTCGGGAGGCCCGCCTCTTTTTGCATTATAAGAAAGGGAGCTTTTATTATGACAACGAAAGAACAATTCATTGAAATGGCAAAAGGCATCACCCGCCCTGGTATCGACCAAATGATGGCATGGCTGGAAACAACCGATTTCTACACTGCACCTGCAAGTACCAGGTTTCATGGGGCTGAGGAAGGCGGCCTGTGTGCGCATTCCATCACCGTTGCAAAGCGGCTTTTGGATATTGCGGACCTGTGGGCACCCAATCAGTATTCCCGTGATGCGCTGCTTACCGTTGCGCTCTTCCACGACCTGTGCAAGATTTCCACCTATACGGTGAGCACGCGCAATGTGAAGGATGATACTACTGGCCAGTGGACCAAAGTCCCGTTTTACAAGTTTGAACCGAAAGATTCTGTCGGCTGTGATAGTCACGGAAGTCTTTCCTGTTACCGCATTATGGCAACCGGAATGCAGTTGTCCATGGAAGAATTCGCTGCGGTGAATAATCATATGGGCGTTTCGAATGCGGCAAATGCAAATACTGTCTGGACCTGCTATGAGATGCACCCGCTGTCTTGGCTGCTGCATGTGGCGGATGAGGCGGCTACCGCACTTGACAAAATCTAACAGAACATCACAATGCTGCTCTTGGCAACAAGGGCAGCAACTTTTTTAGGAGTGAAAACAATGAGCCGAATTGTGTATTTTGAATGTAGGGAAGACAATCATGATAAGTTCTATCTGATGACCGAAGACCCTACCGGGACAACTTTTGTAGCACGGTGGGGGCGTATCGGTACGGAAGGTAGCTTTTGCATGTACTCAATTTCTAATTGGGATAAGAAGCTTCATGAACGTCTTAGTCACGGCTACGTGGATAGGACACAGGATTATCTCGATGGAAAAATCAAAGACTCGGCCGTATGGACGGGAGTAGGTGAAGCCAAGTACAAAATGTCTGGCACTCGCAAAAATTGGCTGGGGCATGAGCTCTATAAGATTGTTGCAGCCAAAACATTTGAGACCGTTGAAGGCTATGAAGTTCAGGCCGGAGAAACTGGCGGATGGATTGAAAAGCCTGAAAATCTCGACCAGGACGGCCAGTGCTGGGTTGCTGACGAAGCCATTGTCTTTGGCGGCTCTGCCTGCGTGAAAGATAATGCACTCGTTGCAGATAAAGCTGTTTGTGAAGGCTCGGTTTGTGAAGATGCCGTTGTACGCGGTGAGGTTTCGATTAAGAGCAAAGCAATTTGCATGGGACATTCCCTTATCTGCGATTCTGCTATCGTTAATGGAATCGTAAGAGGATATGCAACGGTTGCAGAAAAGGCAAACGTTAAAGAAGGCACCCTCGTTGAAGGCGATACTTATTACATTCAAAGTTAAGGAGAAAATATTATGAAAAAGAATAAGAAAGAAAATATCATCGTCAATGTGGAGAATGTCAAGACACGGTCTGGCTGGAACGGTGTAAAGCCGTATACCCGGATTCACACGCCGAAAGTCGTGTATACCCGGAAAGGCCGTCGTAACGGGAAGGAGGCTCTCGTATGAGCAAAACTTATTGGAGCCAGCGTATCGAAGAACTGGCAAATTCCGAAAAAGCTGTACCGGATGCTGTATTCTTCACTTCGGAAGCATACCGCAACTACACAGAAACCGCAGCAAAGGACATGATTACCGGTGTCTGCGGATATCTGAGAAGATATGGATACAGCATCTCCGAAATGGAAGAAGACAGGCGTGTCAATGCATTGACAGTTGAAATGCTCCGGAATCCGGAGATAACCGCATACACAGACGGCTACAACATCTGTATTGGTACGAATAACAGTTTGGTGACTCTGCTGGATTCGAGAGAACTTCGGCACTACGCAATCCAGGGCTTTCGTGTTCATGAAGTCGCCCATGTCCTGTTTACGGATTTTCCAACCTTGAAAAACTGGGCTGGGCATTTGAGCCAGGGTATCTGGTGGCCAAAAATCCCGGACCGTGCATCGGAAAAAGATGGAGCAGAATTGACAAAACGACTGAAAAAGCCGGGATTCTGCAAGCCATTCGTTTCTATTGCACACAGCATTGAAAACGCCCTGGAGGACGGGTTTATCGAACGTGAAATTCAGGAAATGTACGGGGGCCTGGCAACCACTGAGCTGGCAACTTTGGACGAAGTACAAATTTCTGAGAGCGTTAGCTTTGGCGAAATGCTCAAGAAAAAATGCTCTCCGTTTGAAGCTATGCTCAACCAGATTCTGCTGTACGCCAAATATGACATTACGATGGATGACGGTATCCCAGATGAATACGTTCAGACGTTGGAAGACTGCGTCTTCGTGATTGACGATGTCAAGTACGAGCGCAATCCCAAGAAACGTCTCGAAGGTGTCAACGAGATTTGTTGTATCCTGTATCCTCTTGTGGCTGATTTGATTAAAGAACTGTCGAAAAAGCCGAAGCAAAAGAAAAGCTCCGGCCCAAAAAGCAGTAAGAGCGGGTCTGGTATTTGTATGCCCGGTCAAGCACAGGGCAGTGGCAATGACCAGTCTCAGTCTCAGCAGGGAAACGGTAATTCCCAGTCTCAGCCCCAGGCCCAAAACCAGCAGGGAAGTAGCAATTCTCAATCTCAGCAGGGAAATGCAACGTCCGATGGCGGTGCTGATTCCAATTCTGGTGCAGGTGGAACTGAAAACAATGCGGATTCTGATAAGGAAGCGAGAGAAAGGCTTCAAAAGGCTCTGGAAAAGATTGAGCAAATTGCAAAGGATGCTGCTAAAAGAGCTGGCTTGACGGAAGGAAAGAACCAGAACTCGGAGAGCATCACGCATAGCTCGGCTCGGTCCCAGGAAGCTAAGGACCGCAATAACGGGAAACAGAACGCTAAAGCTGCTCAGGCGTCTGACAAGAGTAATTCTAGTGTTCAGTCGTCTGGTAAAGGCGGTTCTTCCGGTACACCTGACTTGTCTGCTGCAAAACGGGACATCAATTCGATTGAAAATGCCCGCAAGAAAGACGCGGCAACGGAAAAGGCAAATCGGGAAAAGAACAATGAACTGAACGAGGAAGCTCGACACATCAGTTCTGAAATCGGGACCAAAGTTACGGTTGACCGTGCGCAGGAAGTGAGTAAATCGAATGTCGCTGTTTACAACGAACTTTCGAATGACTTGCTTGTTGTGACGAAGAATCTGGAACGGCGGCTCAAAACCATGATTCGCGATGAGGAAAATGACGATACTGTTTCCGGTCTTCCCATGGGAAGCCGGGTGGAAGCTCGTCTGGCTTATCATCGGGATGGCAAGATTTTCAGCCGCAAGAACTTTCCTCGTGACAATCCGCGTCTTGCTGTCGGTTATCTGTGCGATGAATCCGGTTCCATGCGCGATGATGCGATTGAAGCTTCGATTCGTACTGGTATTATCATTCAGGACCTCTGTTACCGAATGGAATTGCCTTGTTATGTGTGCGGATTTACAACGTCTGGTTTTGGTCTGCAGATTATCAATTATGTGGACCAGGATATAGACGGGAAGGATAAGTACCGCATTACCGGTATGCAGTCTCGCTCTGGCACTCCGACTGGACCCGCAATGAAGTATATGGCCGAGAAACTCAAAAAGGAAACTGCTGAAAAGCGGCTTCTGATTGTGAGTACTGACGGGTGTTCCGCTTCCGGCCGTGACGGCATCCAGAAAACCATCAAAGAACTTTCCCGTTACGGAATTTTGGTTGTTGGTGCTGGTATTGGCTCTGCCCGTGCTCAGGTAGAAAATGAATTCGGCAAAAACTTTATTGATATTGGGAATCTTGAAGCGATGCCTCAGATTTTGTGCAATATCGTAAAGCGTAATCTCGCATAACAATTTTCGCACGGTGTTTGTATCTCTAAGGGATATGAATATCGTGCGATTTGTCGTATTATAAAGCAAAAGGAGAAACAAGTCATGAAAAATGTTTATTTCATTAAATGCACGCAGCTCAACCCAACTCACGAAGAAAAAACGATTGGATATGAAGATACGCTCGAAAAGTTTGAGTCTGTAACTTCGGAAGAATACATCAAAGCACACAAGAACTTTGCCGATGGAATTTGCAGCGCGACACTTGCCGATAGACTCCCGTACAACTACTGCATCGAGCGCTGCGGCAAAGAGCAGAAAGGTATGGTATACCTTACAGATTCCTTTGCTACAAAGTTGGCGGCACTGGCATATGGGGTGTCTGAGTGGTTGCTCGAATACTATACCGGTACAAGATGCTTTGCACATCTCAGCTTCGATGACTGTGATACCATGACAGATGTGCAGGTTCTGCCTATCGCCAATTGCGTCCTGAACAAAGAGGAAGGCGGCCTGTATGACACAACATGGAAACGCTATATTGAGACAGCAGCAAAAGACCTCGTGCCGAAAGAAGGACTGAGCAATGATAAGTATGCTGCGGTATGCCGTTGTGTCGAGGAAAAGCTGTATATCATCATCTACCGTACGGCTGTGTTGCTAAAAAATCACCCAGAGAAGCTGAGCATGACATGCAACATCAAAATCGATATCTACAATTTCGGCAAAATCATGTTTAACGAGATGCTTGCTGCCGGTATTCCGTTAGTTTGTGGCGCTTAAAAGTTTTATGTTTTGCGTGCTTGCACATTCGTGCGAAGTCAATAGAATAATAGCTGTACGATAGATAACAAACATCGAACGGACGTAATGCCTTTCGTACAATTCACAATTCGCTTAAAGAGGCGGACTTCTTGAGAAATCGAGAGGCCCGCCTCTTTTTGCATTATTAAAAAGGAGTGCAAATTATGGAAACAAAAATCACACGCGAACAGGTTTTAGAGACTATGGCGAACGCAAATCAGGTGGAAGGCTTTGACCCTCGCCTGGTAACGACTTGCTACAAGGACGCAGAAGGCAATGGTCGGATGTATTTGCAGGCCGAACCCGCCATGATGTGGTTCCGCCTGAAGCATCCCGGTGGACGCCTGGAACAGATTGTCTATCGGGCGAACGACATGGCAGCAACGGTCGAAGGCCGCGTCATCGATGAAAACGGAAACCTGTTGGCGAATGCTTTTGCCACACGCTATCACGCCGATGACCAGTTCGGAAAGGATTACATCCAGAACGCTGGAACCGCTGCAATTCGCAAGGCTCTCGGTAACTGTGGATTTGGAACTCCCGCCAATGCAGAATACATCGAAGGAGTTACGGTTTGCCATGAGGCAGCCGAACTTACCGATGCTCCTGTTGACGACGGTGTAGAAGCCAAGATTCCTGTCCCGCCTATCCCGAAAGAAGTTGTTGAAGCTGAAAAGAAGACTGCAACGCGAACTCGGAAGACTGCCAAAAAGCAGGAACAGCCGAAAGAAGCTGCACCGATTGAAACCAATCCGCAGACTGAACCTGAACCGAAGCCTGAACCAGCATATACGCCGATTCCGGTTCCGCCTGTTCCCCGTGAGCAGGAAATTGCGAAAGAGCCTAAAACGTTGGAAGAAGCCTTGAGTTTCAAGGTTCCTTGTGGGCGCTATGGCGGTCAGACCATGAAACAGTTATTGGACAGTGGCAACACTGCAGCCATCACTTATTTTCTGCGGCCTTTGTATACGGGGAAACCTGTTCAGGCTGCTGCTCGTATTCTTGCAGGTCAATATAACCTGTAAAGAACTATGGGTCAGAAAGGGGATGGTAAAAAAGAGAAAGGATGAATAACAAATGCTAAGCATGGAAGCAGTTCTTAGCGTCGTTGGAGCTAAGACACGAGGAGGAGTATCACGCACCGGCGAAATAGAAGTCCAATGTCCTATGGGAGTATGTGGCCATAAAAAGAAACCGGTGTATTTCTCTGTAAACTTAGAAAGAGGTCAGTATAACTGCTTCCATTGCTGCAGCGGATGTCCGTACAGTGGTGGAATAGTTGACCTATTTTGTCTGTTCAATGGACTTGACCCTAAGAAGCGGCAGGAAGCAAACAAAGCGTTGGCAAATGCTTTGGATGGCAAACCTACCGAATCGAGGATTACGTTCAAGTATCAGCCAGAACCAACAGCTGATATCAAGTCAGATGAAGAACTCGATAAGGTGTACAGAGAGGTTTTGAATGAACTGACACTGAAATCTGAACACCGGAACAATCTTCTCAAACGGGGCCTTACCAATGAGGCGATTGACAAATGCTTATATCGTTCCGTACCGGAACGCTGGGTAAGTGTCTTTGCTAAACTCAAAAAGCGAGGTATTTCTTTTGAGGGAGTTCCGGGATTCTATGAGAAGAATGGAAAGACTTTTTCCGCCTGCTCAAAATCAGGATTCTTCATCCCGTATTTCAATCCGAAAGGCCAGATTGCGGGGATGCAGATTCGATTTGACAAGGGTGACAAGCGATATCTCTGGTTCTCGTCTGCCGGATTTCAAGGCGGATGCAGTGCCAGAAACATTGCGAGTTACGGTATTCCTGGTGTTATGCCGGAATGCAAAAAAGGTCAAATCGTGTATGTTACGGAAGGGGCACTCAAAGCTCACATTGCTTGTGAGCTAAGCGAGAGTCATGAACCGTACATAGCCCTTGCGGGAGTCAACTGCTTTAACCAATGGGAAATGACCTGTGAGTATCTGAAATTTCAAGGAATTACCCGCGTGGTGGATGCGTTCGACTCTGACCGAGAGAGTAATGAGCATGTTAAAAATGCACTTGCAAAACTTTATGAAATCGCGTCCCGATATGGTATCACGATGACTCGTTTTAACTGGGGCACGACATATAAAGGCGTGGATGACTATTACCTTGCATTTAAGCAGGGGAAAGTATTCCGGCCTTTTGTTCCGAATACCACAAACGAGACAAACAGCATAAAGTTCGTGCCGTTTGTCCCGGTGAAAACAGCATAAGAAAAGGAAAATTATTATGGCTTACAATCAAAAAAATCAGAACACAAACAAGGAAGACGATTTCGTCATCTACCAGCTTCAGGGACAGAAAAGCTTTCTAAAGTTCAAGATGGACTGGGCAAATATCGGCAAGCTGCATTTATCGTTTGTTGCCCATACTGGACGGCAAAATGGATGCAAGCAGACGGATTTTATCGAAGCGGCTCTCGATGTTGAGGGCGGCAGCGGTGCAATCTATCTTGCGGAAGCCGTCTTGAACGGCATGATGGGCCAAAAGCGTATCCAGGCAATCAAGAAAGCCAAGGAGACGCAGGCAAAGTATCCCGAGGAGCTCTTTGTGTACAACGGCGGAAGCCCGGCACGCAACGACCGTCCTGTGATGTGGCGGCAAATTTCGCTCATTCCTGGCACGAAATCGGCTTATGTATTCCAGGCAGTGGAAGCGGAAGGTATTCAGAACCAGATGGGCGGATACCAGAAAAAGCCGGATGCAGAAGTCAAGCGCATTCTTGTTAGCTGCTCCAAGGAAGACCTGATTGGCCTTGCGGGGGCATTCAAGATGCACTGGACCGCATATCTGTCCAACGCAGAACGGTATACTCAGCACATGACGAATCATCGGGAAGCTCCGGCTGCAGCAAGTGACGCGCCTGTTCAAGCTCCGGTACCCGCTGTAACACAGGCACCTCCTGCACCGGTTCAGAACGTCAACATCCCCGATACGGCTTACACCATCTACGATTCTATCGGTAACTGGATGCGGGTCGCAGGAACCCCCGAACGGGCTCTTGAAATGCTGCGGAATGCTATTACCACGATGAAGACCAAGGATGGCTATGTCCGTCGTGATAATAAGGAGTATGAGGCGGCAAAGGAAATGATTCTTTCGGGAGCAAAGAAGGGGTTCAATACCGTTTCTTTGTACAACGGTGATAAAGCCGTCCAGCTGTATGTGACGGTTTGCCCGTACGTTCTCTAATCATAACAGCAGTGGTATCTATCACAGATGCCACTGCTTTTTTGTTTGTTGCTGAAATGTGCGAATTGTAGAAAATTAAAATAGGTGGCCAGACGAACGCGAAGGAGGCGATTATTATGTCGGCTATCAGTGATGTTGTGAACTATTTTCAATCTCTTTATCAATCTGGTGATATCAAGTTTGCTGTTGATATTGCATTGATTGTGATGCTGATTTGGTTTATCATGCGCGGCGTAAGTCGTTTGTTTGAGACTCTAGTTCTTGGAGCCATCACGATTTATGGCGTAAACATGTTTCTTAATTATATTGGCGTTACGGTTGACTATCAAGGACTGTTGAGCCAGATTGGATTCTATCTGAATCAATTTCTAACCTTCATCAATAACAATTTACCGAGGTGACATTTTTGGAAGAGAATAACATTGTGCTTTCCCGCACACAACGAATGAAAGATTTTGTGAAAAGTTGGGCACTGCCGGTCATTTGCTTTGTGGTGTTCTGGCTGATTTTCAAATTCGTCCTTATGACTTCCATTATCCCAACACAGTCAATGTATCCGACTCTTTCGGCACCGTGCTTTACGGTTGGAGTGAGAACGGACGTTTTGAACAAGTCTTACGAGCGCGGCGACATTGTTCTGTTTCAACGTGATGATGGTAACGAACGCTTTTATGCCAAACGAATCGTTGGTATGCCTGGAGATGTGCTGGAAATCAAGCACGGGCAGACATATATTAACGGTGTCGAATACGAAGAATCTTATTTGAACGAAACACCGGAAGACCTTGACTTTGGACCGTTTCAGGTTCCGGAAGACCATTATTTTATGATGGGCGACAACCGAAACAATTCGTATGATTCTCGGTATTGGGATGAACATTTCGTTCCGGCCAACAAGGTTATGTCTAAGGTGTATCTGCATTTTCATCTCGGACTTTCAGACAAAGACTCACAAGATGATATGGCTGTTCAGAAAGGAGAAAACTGATGGGTAACAACAAAAAGCGGGCAAAGAGCGCTGCTGAAAATCCGATTATTATCATTGCCGTTTTCTTGGTACTGGTTGCAATCACGCTGATTGCGAGCTTTGCTGTTGCGAAAGCCAACAAGATTGATATTACCGAGCTTGTTTTGAACGGTGATATTGAGCTTCAGGTTGGTGAAGAGGAAGCAGTTGGCTTCAACGTTGCCACCGCAAAAACCGAGGACAACGACAAGGTAGTTGCCGCTGTAAATCGGCTGAAACTGGTCTGGACCGTGGAAAATGAATCTGTTGCGGTTTACGATGACAGTGAAGGCGTATTGCGAGGCGTATCTGAGGGCTCTACCGTCTTAACCTTGGCTACCGAAGACGGTAAATTCTCTGATTCCTGCACTGTAACTGTTGTTCCGGCAGAAGCCGAACAGACACCGGAATCAGCCGCAACAACAGCAGAAACGGCAAATCAATAAAGTGACTTGCTAAAGCGTGCGATACCCCTAATTTGTAACGTATGGCCGTTCACCATTTGGTGGGCGGCCTTTTTTGCGCTTCTTTTTATCTGGCAGCAGGGAAAATCTAGTTTTGCACTATTTTTACTTGCCCATTTATGCGAACCGAATACAATAAAAATTGTACGATAGATAACAAACATCGATACGGGCATAATGCCTTTCGTACAATTCACAATTTCGCTTAAAGAGGCGGACTTCCCACATCGGGAGGCCCGCCTCTTTTTGCATTATAAAAAAGGAGCGTAAGAATTATGACCACTACTATCAACAACACCACCACTACCAACAACAATGTAACCATGAACGCACCTGCCTCAGCAACTAGCGCGGTCGTCAACACAACCATCAACACAGCTGCCGTGACACCCAACTTAAAGGACCCCGACCTTGTGGATTTCACACTGGATGGGGCAGAAGCGCAGTACAAGGCTGGCGAGTACGACAAGCTGCTTGCACAGTGCAAGCAGGACGCAGCAAATACTAAATGGCTTGAGGAGGGGATTCGTGACATTCGTTTTGAAGCTAGTCATGATGAACCTCTTTGTGCGGATGAATACGCCAAGCAGATGAAAGTGAGCGAAGAAGCGGTCCTTGATACGCAGCAGAACGCAGGGCTGAATCTGACCACCTGTATCGGCAAGAAGCCGGTAGGGGACAGTGCAGTCCGCAGCATTTGCGACAGAGGCATGATTGGCATGAACTGCTACGAACTGCTTCGCAAAGAACGCCGCGAGAGCTTGAAAGAGGTCTTGAACCTTATCCTGGCAGAACGGAAAGGTGCGGTACAGGTTAAGTACAGTTACGACAAGGTTCGTGCTGTGCATTCTGCCCGCTATGCAGCTATTGGAAACGATAAGCTCCTGAAAATCATGGACGATTATATGGACCAGAACTGGCCTGACCGTGAATTCGAAGGCGGCTATTTGTCTCACGAACTTATGAAAGTGGTCATCGACCTTGGAGCCTACAAGCAGCAGTTCTTTCGCAAACTTCCTTCTGGATTTTCTGCGGGGTATACTCCGGCAGTCATGATGATTAGCTCGGATGTTGCTGCATCTGCTGTACGCCTGATTCCGTGCTTGAATATGGGCAGCGGCATTGTGGCACCCATGGCTAAAGATGTGGCGATTCCGCATATCGGTGAAGACATTGCAGCACGAGTTACGAATGCTTTTGTGGCTTTGCTTGCGTATTTTGACGATGCGGCTACCGACCTGGATAAGCTGCGTAATGTTCTAATTCGCAACAGTAAAGCAGCGCTTGTTCGCGTTTTGAAAAGCGGTGGTATGCCGAAGCAGGAAGCGCTGGAAGCTCTCGAAGGCTTTGACGCTGTGTATGGCGATATGCCTGTAACTGCTTTGGATATCTACTTGGCAGTATGCGATGCATACGCTGGTGTGGTTCGCAATCACACTCAGGATGCTAAGAAGATTTTCGCTGCCGCTGACTGCGTTGCACGCTGCGCTCGTACTCGCTGGAGCGATGTGGATATGCCTGGTAAGGAGGAGCTGTAATGGTAAAACCTAAAAATGTATTTATCCTGCTGGTTATAGCCGTACTTGTGTATGGCTTGTGCCGCTGACTTTGAAAGGAGAAACAACCAATGGCAAGCTATGATGGTACTAACAAATCCAGTGCGGGGTGTGCTCAGCATCTTCCGTACTGGGAAATCAATACTCCCTACACCAGGGAACTCTACAATGAGGCAATGGCCGAGGCAAGCCCGGAAGCAGTTAAATTCTGTAACCCGGACGGCTACAATGGTCCTGAAATCGAGGTCGATGCAAGCACCTTGACGGAGGACCAGTGGCAGGCACGGCGTGCAGACCATTTGGGCGGTTCTGACATTTCCGCTATCTTTGGCGCAAACAAATTCAAGACGAATCTTGATTTGTTCTACGCCAAGACTGGAAAGCAGCCGATTGTCCCGGAAGAAGAAACTTCTCAATCCCGGTTGAATAAGCTGTGGGGTCATATCTCGGAGGAGTATGTAGACGCTTGGCTGTCGGAACGGTATCCGTACAACGATATCATCACCGATACCAACATCTATTCCATGCCGGGAAAGCCTTATATCACGGCCAACATTGACCGTATGATGCGCAAGCCGGACGGCTCGTATTGCTTGGTGGAAATCAAAACTACGAGCTCGTTCAACAAGGCTGAGTGGGAGAATGGCAATATTCCTATTCCGTACATCTATCAGGTTCGCACTTATATGGCGATTCTTGGCGTTTGGGAATGCGTTGTGGTCTGCATGTTTGACCGCGATACGCTTATCGCAAATACCATCAAACGTGACCTTGATGAGGAGATGCGCATTATCCAGGGATGTGACGACTTCTGGCAAAACCATGTTGTCCCGCGTATCCCGCCCGAACCTCTTGGTGATACCAAAGCCCTCATGGATACCCTGCATCGTTATACCGGCGATGCCAACAAGTCTGCGCCCGGCATTTTGTTGGGCTCTGAATACGCAGAACTCTGTAAAGAGTATACGGACGCTTATGCTAAGTATAAGGCTGCCAGCGATGTAGCTAAAGGGTACGAAGCCCAGTACAAAAAGCTGGCAGTGCCTTTTGCGATGGCTATGGGCGTTAGTACCCAAGGGACTGTCATTGGTCCAGATGGACTCAAATGGCTTGTTAAGCTCACCCCCAAGATGAGCAACGCATCCATTGACCGGCAGAAACTCGAAGCATTGTACCCCGATGCTTTCAAAGCCTGTGACGTTCCCAGACGTGAAACGAGCCGGACATTAACGATAAAGGTGGTAAAGAAATGACATTACGAGAACATACTGGACGTACGGTCGAGTTTAAGCTGGTTGACCGTAATACCAACATCGATTTTGCAGAGGATTGGCTGAATGCCGGGGCTCTGCAGCGTGACACTGATGGAGCGTATCTTGTTGACGACATCGATTATATTCGCGATTACGCAAAAGATGCAATCAAGGGATGCAATCCAGATGTAGAAGGCAAGTTGAATGCAAATTTATTTTGCTTTTAATTCGCTTTTTGCTTGACAGTGTATGCGGCCGGAGTAAAATGTTAATTAGTTAATAGATATCATCTTACTTCCACAGCGGCAGCTTGAAAAGTTGTCCTCCGGAACCAAATCCGGTCGTGGTTCATTTTTCATAATTCGCTTAGAAGCGGACTTCCTGTTTTCAGGGAGCCCGCTTTTTTGTTTTGAATTCCCAGTGCATTGCACTGTTTTTTATAGATGTCCGAACAGCTAACTTCAGTTAGTCTGCACAACAAATCACAATCCATACTAATGGAGAAAGGAAGGTAATCTATTATGATTATCAACAATGTTAAGTATCTCACCCTGTCGGAATACTGCGAAGCAGTGAATGCTGAACGCAGCAAGACTGGTCTCAACCCGATTTCTGAGGGAGCTGTCCGCACTAAGGTCGCTCGCCATCAGATTCCGGCCGAGAAAATCGGCTGTCAGTGGATGGTAGTCTCTGGTACTCCGTGGCCCGAGAAAACCGTTCGCTAACCGATTCCCGTATCCAAATCACAACCCAAACAAGAAAGGACAATCATGAAAATGAAAAACTTCAAAATCAACTCCGAAAACATAACCAACATCGCTGCACGAATTGTCGTTGCAGTAGGCATCATCGTTCTGGTGGTTGTTGCGTTCAAACTCGCAGCATTTCTCCTGACCAAAATCCTGTTCCCTTTGCTGGGCGGTGTGATTCAGATACTCTTCGAGGCAACTAGCTGGATTATCCCGCTGTTCCTCATCAGCCGCACCAAGACTTTCCAGAAGGCTTATAACGCAGCTCGTGGAAAGCACGAGGAGAAGGAGAACAAAAACAAATAACAGCACAGCCTTTGTCCGGCACGGCTCATCTGCTTAAAGCGGGTGGGCCGTTTTTTGTTGCAAAATATGAGGATGGCAAAAAAAATGAATGTGTACAAAAGTATGGGCTTGAAACAGGTGACATCGGAACAGGAACCTCATGTGCAGAAAGACCCAAATGGAGAGCAGCGGTGATTCATATGCTTTTTGCTGCTTGCACATCTGTGCGGGTTAGGTACAATTATAAATGTAGCATGGATACCATCTCATTTAACTTATCATTAACACTCATGCGCTCGGTTGCTACACCGGGCGCTTTTTTGATATACAAAGGAGGATTTTTTGATTATGTCATTTTATTATAAACCAGAATGGTGCTTATATGCTGCCAGCGAAGTGGAACGAAATCAGGCTGCAAAGAAGCGCTTTGTTGATGAATATGAAAGCAATGTTTGCTACCGTAAGGAAGCCAAAAACCTACTCAATGATAAAATAATGGGCTTAACGGAAGTCGTACCTTCTCGTCGTGCCGATACGGTGAAGGTGGCTGCCGTTATGAGTTATTTACTATTCAATGAAAACAAGCCAAAATGGACAAAACTTGTACAGCTGTTGGGGCGCGATTTTTCCTATATGCCTCGAATGGTAAGTGCAATGTACGCAGGTACGAAGGCAGCATACGATTTCACAGATGAAATCAACAAACCGGAGAACGTGGCAAAGAGATATCTGTTTTTCTTGTACGGATATGCCAGCCCGGAAAGCCAGCTTCCCCAAAACAAAGATGTCTATGATATCTGGACCCGAAATTTGGCAAATTCAGAAGGCGAAGACAGCGCCATCCAAAGAGAATTCTTTGCGAAACTTGGCACAGGCGTACAGAAAACAATTAGTGACCTTCAGAACAAAGTGATTGCCGATATGAACAAAGCAACTATTGATGTGAAAGTAAACGATAACTTAACAATCCAAAAGACAGAATTCAGTGATTCGAATTACTCCATCATGTGTGATGGCTATGCTATCTGTGAAGATGCTATGTGTCAGGCAGGCGTTGGCTTCAAACCAGTAGCAAACAGACCTCTAACAAAACAAGAGTTCCGTAATATGCAGGCAAATCTCGCGGAGGATGTTCAGTTTGTCTGCAAAGAGGACGATGACAGCTTTTGCTTTGGCATGCTGGAAGCCCTTGTTATGGATGGACTTATCACCGTTGATGATAAGAACAACATGCTGATTTCCCAGAAAGTATCGCAGCAGACGCTTAATCTTATCAATCTTTATAACTTTATGCTTCCTGTTTACGCGTCAGTCTACAACTTGGCGAATGCTTACGCCGATGAAATTCGTAGAGCTGTTTCGCGTGAGCTGTTTGGACAGGATGAGGGTGCTTCGGATGAAATGTTCGTTAAGCAGATTGACGCTCTGAACAAAAAGCTGGTAGACGCAGAGGCTTGTGTAGAGCGAGCTGAAAACAAGGCAGCTGATGCAGACAAGCTGCTGCAGCAGAGTAAGAAGCGCGAAAACGCTCTGACATCCAAGCTGGAAACGGCGTATGCGGAGATTGACGAACTGATGCAGCTGGTTCCGGAAGAGACAGAGGATGATTTGCCAGATGAGCAGGAGGCTCTTGAGGAAGAAACCTTGCAGCCTGACGATGAACCCGATGTCGATTATGGAAAAAAGCTGGATGAACTACTTCAGAAATATTCGGTTGCTGTCGTTGGCGGCAATCAAAACCTGATGAAGCGATTCCAAGTTCTTCATCCCGATGCCATCTATGTGAGCAAAGATATGGTGGCGGCCTGTGACCAGATGATTCACGCTGCAGACCTTGTGCTCTGCAAGGTGGATTCCATGTCTCATGCACTTTACAATAAATGCAAAGTGACATGCCATCGTTATGATATTCAGATGAACTATCTGCCGAATGTCACATCCTGCACGCGCCTTGAAAAATGTATGTGCGAGATGATTGAGGCACTCTCTGCTTGACGGATTGTGCGGCACGGATAAAATAATAAATGTACGATGGATAACATTGAACGGTTTCATACGTTTGGGACCCGTCGCACAATTTACATTCTGCTGATATAGGCAGCCATCCTTTACCGGGTGGCTGCCTATTTTTATCGGCATATCAAATAGAAAGGAGTTTATCAATGAGTAAAAACAAGAACCAAAACAAAAATCAGACAAGTTACGAAGAGCAAAACCGACAGCTTGTCGATGCTCTCTATGAGCAAAAACTTGTAAAGCCAACATGCAGCGACTGCGATGACTATTTTGGTGCGATGGTTTCCATCTTGGCAAAACGCGGATTCGAGCAGGAAGCTTTCGAGCGAGAGCTTCACAAATGCGAAGGGAAAATGAAGAAAAGCCTTGAGGATAGTGGCAACCCATATTTCTTGTGGCTTGTGCATAATTGTCAGGCGTGTTGGCTATCTACGCCGGTTGATGTTGCAACGCCCGGAAGCGAGGATTACGATACATGGTCTTACTATATGTACAGTAATGACGTAAAGGCGTATCTTGTCACGGTAAACGAAAAAGTCGAAAAAGTGGCATATCCGAAATGTTTGGAGGTGCTGCGAGAAAAATAAAGGGGTAAGCAAAATTGGATAACACTACTATCACGCTAAACAAGTGCAACGTAAAGCGTGTACTGAAGGCCGTACCAACGAGCACAAATTACGCCTGCTGTATTTTTACAACTTGTGTAAAAGGGCAAGAGGATATGTTTCCTCCTGAGGTGCGCAGATACGGCGGGATGACGGCAGAATTCAAAGCCACATCTCAGCATATTCCCGTTGAGCTGTTGAAGAAAATTTCATTTCGCCTGGAAGGACATTGGGCACCGGATTCTAAAGAGGAAAACGAGAAAATCTTCGTTGCAGAAAAAGCAACCGAGATTTTGCCTGAAACCGAAAGCGAGGTTTGCAAGTTCCTGATGCGGAATTGCAGCAGTTTAGGAAAGACGATGGCAAACCATATTGTTGAACGTTTTGGGATGAACACATTGGACGTTTGCGCTCATCACTGCAAACAGCTGTTTGACATTCCAAGAATCGATGACAAGGTCATTGCCAAACTCAACGATGCCTGCTTGTCCGCTCTGGTCCGCGCAGATGTTCTTAAACTTCTGCAAGGCGTAGACGTTTCACCATCCGCTATCAACACATTGGTTGAGACGTACGGAAATGAAACGATTCACGTTCTGGAAAACAATCCCTATAAGCCCGTCCCGATTTTGGGCTTTGCGGTGATGGACCAGATTGCGCTGGCAATGGGCGAGCCGGTAGATTCCGAGCGCCGCATGACCTGCGCGACAATCGAAGCATTACATATCGCCTGCCAAAAGACAGGAAGTATGTGTGCGGAAGAGAGCGCTATCTTAGCTCGGATGGCCGCGCTCACTCCACAGGTGAGTGCAGAACGTCAAAAAGAATCGCTTGATGATGTTGCCAAGGTATATGCGATTGTCAAGCAGGGCAAATACTACTACGATAAAGACGATTTCCTGGCAGAGCGTAAAATGTCAGCTAAAATCGTTGAACTTGCCAGTGCTGAGCCGATAAAAGAGCGAGAAATCGAGGACGCTTTCATCAAATGGCAGAAAGAGAATGCAATCATTCTCTCTCCACGACAGGCTGAAGCCGTTCGAAACCTAAAGTACCGTATCTCTATCGTCACTGGTGGCCCCGGTACAGGCAAGACCACTTGTCTGCGGGCTATCATGGATGTGTACCATATGGTATGGCCGGAGGAACATATTCTATTGATGGCTCCAACGGGCTTGGCCGCCAAGCGTATGGCGGAAAGCACCGGTATGAACTCATCCACGATTCATAAGGCTTGTGGCTTGGTTCCGGCAAATAATCCGAGCGGATTCACAGCGCAAGGAGACTGCACCATCTGCGGTTTCATTGGCATTGATGAAATGAGTATGGTCGGTGAACACCTATTCGCTTATGCAATCGACGCTGTTTTGAGCAGCCCATCCACCAGAATTGTGCTGCTTGGCGATACGGACCAGTTGGCTCCTGTAGCTCGTGGTGACGTTTTGCGTGATTTAATCAAGTGCGGCGTTATTAAAACCGTTCGCCTTGATGTCAACTATCGGCAGGGGAGTACCTCGACGATTACAGATGCTTCCATCAAGATTCGTGAGAATCGCGCTTATACCGGAAATACCCGGAATCTTATGTTTGATGATGAATTTCGCTTTGTTCCGGTTGCTGAAAAGGATAAGGAAAAAGAAGCGAATGAAATCATGAATCATATTGTTGAGGAGTATTTGAATGGCGTATCCAAATACGGTATGGAAGGGACGATTGTTCTGACTCCTACGCATTATGATAAAGGCACGCCGAGCGGATATCTTTGCAAGAACCGTGTCAACGCTGCAATTCAGGCGATTGTGAACCCTAAAACGGATGATAAGCTCTGTGTTGAAATCGGCAAGCAACTGTTTATGGTTGGCGACCGAATCATTCAGCGAAAGAACACCGAGCAGGTCATTAACGGTGACTTGGGAACGATTCAATCAATTGCCCAGCTGGAAAGCGATGTTGCCGTTGAAATCTATTTTGATTCGAAAGGAGAAACCTTAGTTTATAATAATGAAGATATGAAAGATATTGAGCTTGCGTATGCCATTACCGTGCATAGCTCTCAGGGATGCGAATTTCCTTGCTGCATTATTCCGGTGAGTATGACATACGGAGTGATGTTGACAAAGCCTTTGTACTATACCGGTATTACGCGAGCTAAAAAGAAGCTTGTGATGATTGGCGATGAGGAAGCATTGAAATATGCGCTTCAGAATTTCCGTAAACAAACCCGCAAATCCTTGCTCGGTCCGCGCATCATCACGAAACTAAAAAAAGCCAAAACATAAAATTAGTTATAGCGGGAGTTCCTCATGACAGGAGCTCCCGCTTTTTCGTTTTGTGTGAATAATGCTTCAAATAAACGAATGTATGATTGTTGCACGCCTTTGCGAGGTGCAGATAATAGATATTGTAGAGTTAAAGGGTTGAACAATCAGTTCACGAAGGCTCTACTACGATGATAATCGAAGGAAGGAGGTAGTTCGAAATGAATATGAAAAACAGCTTGCAGAAACGCACCCCGGTGCAGAACCTCCAGATGGCTGTAGGTACTGCTTGTGCAATGGGCACTGCGGCCATGATGAGCACGGTTATGGCTTATGCAGATGTTAGCACTGCTATTGACAAAGTGTTCAACGTAGGCAACCAGGTTAGCAACTCTATTGCTAAAGGCTTGACCAACGTCGTTGTTCCTATCGGCATCGCAGTATTCCTGTATCTGCTGGTGCGTATGCTGCTGGCCAGTGACCCGAAAGACGTTCAGACTTATAAGAAACGTCTTATCGTGGTTGCCATCATCGTCGTGGCTGCTGTTGCAGTGCCCGGCCTGATGAAGGTTGCTAATGAACTCGGTGGCCAGATTAACGGCGAGCTCGGCGGCAATAACATTGGCGGCTAATATTCGCTTTGCGGCTAAAAGGCTCGTCCGAGTAATCGGGCGGGTCTTTTTTTATTGAAAGAAGGTGAGCAACATTAACTCTCTTATAAAATGTAAACCCGTAAAAGGAAAGAAAGCCGTTAAGCGTTCCATGGCCGCTGTTATTCTTGCATTTGCAATGACCGGATGCATTGCGCTTTCTGCGGTTTCTGACCTTGTAAGTAACTTTCTCAGTCTGGTTGTCATGGTCATCGCACGTATTATCTTGCAGTTTTGTGACCTTATTATGAATCCGCTGCTCGAAATTACGCAGATGACGACAGAAGAAGTCGCCCATTATATTCCTGGCTTTGCAATGAGTGGGAACGGCATTGGGGGCTATTTTTCACAAGCCATAATGGTAATTTCGACAACAATCGCCGGAGCACTGATTGCCGTTCGTATCATCTCGTATTTGATGGAAACTGCAGACGGCGCAAGGACCGAAAGCGTACCAAAACTGATTTGGAACGCTGTCTTTGGCATGGTTCTTACTCTTACAGGCAGTCACTTCCTTCAGTTGATGTTCGATGAAATCATTTCGCCTCTGACAACGGCGTTAAGTGAAGGCGTTACAGGTGGCGGATTGGGGGAGTTTTCGTTTGAAGACTCTGGCATGAAAATTATTGGCCAGACTGAATCTGGCGATGCGGCTGGAACAATAGTTGCATGGATGGGAGGTTTCTCGATTGTCGAAGGTGCTTCTCTGGTTGTCAGCGTTGTGTTTCTGTTTTTGATTTGGTGGAACCTGATTAAGTTGGTACTTGAATGTGCGGAACGATACATCATTTGCGTCTTCACTATTTTGCTTTCGCCTCTGGCATTTGCCACGGCAACTAACGAAAGAACAAAAGATACGGCAGTCAACTGGATGCAGATGTTCTGGTCACAATGTGTTTTGCTGATTCTGAACATTTGGGTCGTTGGTATTGCACGAACGGCATTGAACATCGGATTGGTCGGCGCATCTGTTGAAAGCGTCGTGAAATGGGGCCTTGTCACATACGCATACCTCAAAATCGCACAAAAGCTGGACGATATGCTTGCAAAAGCCGGATTCCGCATCACAAGCACAACAGGTCTTGACCCGATGAGTGAAGCGGCTGGCGCTTTCCGAATTATTGCGGGTGCTGCGCATGATGTTCTTGATTTGGCAGGCAGCGTTGCTGGCCACGGCCGTGCAGCTGCTGATGCCATTGGAAATGTTGTAGGCGGCGCGGGCAGTAATAGCAAGCCAATTGCTGCAGGCGTGGCAGCAGCTGCAGGTGCCAATGGCGCAGCGGCTGGGGCTGCAAACAATCTGGATAAATACGGTAAGGTCAGCTATGGCGACAAGGAAAAGGCCGACCGCTTTGTACGTGGTACGAACGCCGAACGCAGCGACATGTACAAAAACCCTGGCGATACCTTCAACTCCAATTCGAATCGTCAGGCTATGGCGAACGCTCTGGATGAGCTCGGATTTGACGGCGGCAAGGTGTCTCAGGGTACGGTTGAAGACCTGGCTCCCGATAACGCCATTAAAGGTGCTGTCAATGGTAAGGTCACTTACCGCGATGAGAATGGCAAGATTACAGGCGTTTCCGGATTCCGTTATTCGAGTGATGAATCTGGCATGACTGCAACCAAGACTTCCGACCTGGCTATCAGTCCGGATGGGCAAAGCGCAATTCTTACTACGGATAAAGGCAAGTTCCGTCTTGAAAATACCGGACGCACTGCGGCAAATGGCTCTCAGGAATGGACCGCTACTCGCATGACGGACGGGAAGGGGAGAAGTCTTGGCGACGTTATTCCGGATACAAAGAACTCCACATCTTTCAGCGTCCCCGCTGGTCAGCTGAACAAGTATGGTGCAGATGGCGCGGCCGCAATTGCCGCAAGGTCCGCGATGGAAAGCAAAAACCTGGATTACCTTACTCGTGTTACTGATTCCGCGCTTAATAAGCACGACCAGGAACAGGCGGCTGCTGTTACCCGAGACGCCAAACAGGCCGAGGCCCAAAAGCAGTTTGATACTGCCAAAGAAAATTACGCCGGTCGGTTCCAGATGTCCAACGAGCAGCGTGCCGCAGAAATGCGCAACCCGGATTCTGCTGTTGATTACAATTCTCAGGAATCTTTGGCTGCTATGCAGGACACGCTTGCAAATGCTGACCCTGAGCTGGCAGAGCAGTTTGCTAAAGGTGCGAAAGTCACCGGTATTGACATGGCCATGGGCCGTGACGATATGCCTGATGGTGCTTTGACTGTTACGGTCAGCGATGGCAACACTACCGATACTTACATGGTATCGAACCCGAAGGGCAGCCTGACAGACGAAGAAGCTGCCCAGGTTATTGCATCTGGACAGTTGCCGAAGGGTACTGCTGAAGGCACTGGTGCCTCTGAAAACGTTACTGGCGATGCCGGTAACGCGACCATGGTTGATGGTGATGCAACCGCTAAGGAAACTGATGCAACCGCACCCGACGAAAATGGCCAGATTGCATACAACTCTTTGGCTGACGATGATTCCGGACAGGAAGTTACTGGTGCCGAGGTCGGCGATACGGTTGGCATGACACCGGAGGCTTTCGAGGCCACACATACGCCCGTGGCCGCAATGGATGAACCAGAACCTGAAGCCACTTCTTTCTGGGGACGTGTTGCATCGGTGTTCTCTGGCCGCCATGGCAACAGCGAAAGTTTTGAACCTGGCGTTGTGAATCCCGATACCGTAGCACAGGGTGGAACTACAGACGCTGTGCCTACTGGCAGTGGCGTACCGACACCGCAGACGGCAACGGCAACTACTACTGCTACAGGAGCAACTGGCTCTGCAAATGCTGCTAATACTGCACATGGTACGACAATCAATGCCAATGGTGTTGATAATACAGCTGCTGGCAATGCGGAATCTCGCACTCCTGGCGCAAACAACGTGAATGTGGTTAAACCTGCATCTACACCTGCGGGCGCACCTGTCGCAAATGGTACGGCTACAAGCAAACCGATTAACGCTGCAAATGTAACCGTTACGGGAGCATCTGCATCTGGCAACGCATCTGGTACAAGTACGAACGTGCCGCAAGCAAAGTCTGGCAATGGCACGCCTACAAACGCAACCGTTGAGGATTCCGCAACGCCTCTGGTACACGAGGGCAATACACCTATCAGCGGTGGTGGTACTGCCACAAACAAGGGTGCTGGTCCTGCTATTACGCCCACGCCTGAAACTGCACCTACAGCAAAGGGTCAGGGCAATGTCCCGTCTGCAAATGTCAATACTGTTGGTGAAGACAATACTGCTCCTGCTGGCACTGCCGGTACTACAGCAACGAAGGCAACCGCACCTGTACTTAGCAATGCTGGTACATTGCCCACTGAACCTACCACTTCTGGCAGTGAAACTGCTGTCGCTCCTGGCACTCAGGCACAGAATGTATCCGCTAAACCAGCTCCGGGTTCTGAGCCTCAGAGCGAGAGCGAAATCTCTGCTGGTGGCAACGGCGCGGCTGGAGAAGGTAATACAGTCGTTATTGCTTCTTCCGCTCAGGGTGGTAATGTACATCAGACTAAGGATGCAGCTCCTTCTGGACATGTCGAAATGGAAACCTCTGCTGACAGCAGCGTAACTTCTACCGTTACTCAGTCTGCTGGTGAAGACAGCGTTACCAATAGCAGCGCGGCTCAAACCGAGACTGTTGTGGATGGCACTGGTACTTTCAGTGAAAGCTCCGTTGGGTCTGCGATGCAGTCTGCTACCGACAAGACCGTCACCGAAGAAGGCCCTGCACCTACAACTACACCGGTAAGCCCCGACAGCAGCGATTTCGCAGCAAATGATTCTACCGTTTCCGTCGAGTCTCCCGCTGGTAGTGCTCCCAGCGAAGAATTTGCTGGTCCTGCAGAGCAGACTACGAGTTACGGTTCTGCTGATGCGGAATTCGGCGGCTCGAATACGCCTTCCGACATCGGCGTCGTCAATGAAAACGCTGGGTTTACTGATTCCGAGACTCAGTTCGCGAATGACAGCTCTGCTGCGGTTCAGACTCATACACCCGCTAGTCAGGCTGACAATGCTGCCACAAATGACAATGTGTCTGATGACGCTTCTGTCGATTACGCTGAACCTCCTGCTAACGCAGATAACGCTTCTGGCGGCAGTGCTGCGCCTGTTGTACAACATACGGACAATGAACCGGCTGTCGGAGAATCCGATGATTCGGATACATCTTCTGGCTATGTCGGCGGCACTGAGGATGTTGGCTCTGCTGATGTGGATGCTTCGCCCATGGATGGTGACTCTGCTACAGTGGAAACTCAGGCACCTGCAAGTTACGCTGATAGAACGGTCGATACTGATGACGAAGCGGCAGGCAATGCTGGCCCTGACTATGCTGAACCTCCTGCTGACGCTGGCGACGCTTCCAATGATGTTGCTGCACCCTCTGCACAACGCACTGACAGCGACGATGTTTCCGGTGAAGGCAATACGGGCTTCGCTGGAGGTAATGGCGGTGGCGACAATTACAGCTCCGATGAAGAAACTGCACCCACTGCCCAAGGCGTAAAGGCTCCCGCCGATGAAGATGATTCTGGTATCGGTGAACCCCCTGCAAAGGGAGAAAGCTCTTCCAACGTTGGTGCTGTTGCTGGTCATGCGGCACCTTCTGCTGACGGTGATGGCGATGATTTCGACGATAACAATGTCGGCTCTGCCTCGTTTGGCGGCAGCAACGGTAGCTCTCACGACGAGAATCCCGGCTCCGATGCTTCTTCGGGCAGCGGAGAGGAAACTTCCAATGACGATGCTACTGCTCCCACAGTTCAGCATCAGAATGTTGGCAATAATTCTCACAACGATGGCAGTTCGTCCGACGATAACGGCGATACTACCGTAAGCGCACCTTCCACACCTGCGCCTGAAATTCAAGGTGGTGGTGCAGTGAGCTCCGAAAGTGCTGGCTCCGACAATGATGGCTCTGCTGGTCAGACCGCGCCAGCCGCCTCTGTTACTGAAAATACTGCTCCTGCAAAGGCAACTTCCAAGGCGACGGCAGAAGCATCCAGAGCGGAAGATAATCCCGCCCCTGCCGCACAAAACTTCAATCATGGCGGTGTTGGCGAAGATACTGGTGACTCTGGTGATGCCGATGGCTCCGCAGCTCGTAAACAGCCTGCCGAAAAACCTCCTGTGGATGGAACTCAGTTCTATACTGATACATCTCGCAGTAATTCCTTTACCGAAGCCGGTACATTCAGCGATAATGCCGGTGTATCCAGTGCCGAACCCAATACATCTGGAGCTTCTAATGGACCTGAAATCAGGCCCTTGAGTCATTTGTCTATCAAAGCATTCAATGATACGAATGGCTTTGTTGAGAGTGATGGCATTGGCCGTATTCAGGTCACCCGCGTTAGTGTAGGCCCCGATACGGGCATTACACAGTGGCGTATCATGCAAAAGCTCGATGCTGATGGCAACGTTCCTGAGACCCCGGATGTGATGAACATCGAACGGAGTGCTAAGTACAACAAGCAGACCCGCCGGTATGAGCCCGAAACGTTTGAAAGCATTGCCCGCCAGCTTGGCAAGGTGGATGACTACGAGAGTGTTGGACCCGACACGGATGAGTCTTACAAACGGCGTAATCGAAACTCCAGTCAGGATAGAGCCCAATCTGCTGCTCGTTCTAATTCTCAACCTCAGCAGAAAAACGCTTATGAAGGAAAATCGTTCCGTGAAAGCAACTCTCGAAATGAGCGGAACAACAGGTTCCAGCAAATGATGCAAGGGAATAAGAATCGCAACGGTTCGAAAAACAAAAAGGATAAGCCGTCCAAGTAATTCTTGGACGATACCCTTTTCCCGACTTTCGAAAGAAAGCCGGGTGTCTCACGAAAAAGCCAGCACCTCCACGGGGTGTGAGATGGAAATGTGCAAAATCTTCTACACAGCTGAGACTGGCTTGATTAAGGAAGGAGTGGTGTAAATTGAGTAATTTAACCGATGAAGCGGTTCATGACGCAAAACAGGGAGCTAAAGCAGTTTCCTCAACAGTACATGCTGTAAAACAAGGCGTTAAGGATGCTAAGGTCATTGGTAAAGCGGCGGGACAAGCAGCAGCAGGCAATTTTGCCGGTGCTGCTGCCACCATGGTTTCGCATCCAGAGACGCTGATTAAAGTTATCGCGGCGACTATCGTCATTGCACTCATACCAGTACTTTTATTGCTTTTCGGATTTATGTTTCTTACTCAGATTCCGGGAACGATTGCAGAAACGACAATGAGTGCGTTGGGAGAAACCGTTGACGAAGTTGTGCTTGGCTGGGAAGGCTTCAAGGCTCAGTTATCTAATGGTATTGATGATTTTTTGACCTGGATTACAACAGGTGAAAAAGGTGATGCGTCGCAGGCATATCAGGATGATATTGCGATTGCTTCAGACGATATATTTCAATCTTATATTGGAACGTCAAATGTGATTGTTGCGGTTCTGAACAATTATTTTAGGGACGCCTATACCGATTATCTGGAAAGCGTAAAGAAAACGGCTCAAGACGAAGTCGAAAAAGCTAAAAAAGCGGCGATGAGTGACCCTAACAACGTTACCATAGACAATATTACCTGTACCATAGATAAAGATTTGTACGATGGCAAGAATTACCTTAACTGGACGTTCTATATCATGGCTGGAGACAGCTATGCGGCTCGTACTGATGAAGGACTTTCTTTCCGCGTTCCCAAAATGGTAGAAGCAGCCAAAAAACTTGTTAAGAGTAAAGTTTGGAAAACCGAAGTAACAACAACAACAACATATGGTAAAAAAACTGTCACCACAATGGAACCTAAGATGGACGAGGACGGAAATCCGGTCTTTGATGAAGATGGAACGATTGTGATGGAACGTGTAAGTAAGGTGGTAAAAACAGCAAATATTAAATGCCTTTACTCGATTAAGCCGTCTCAAGCTTCGAAAAAAGTTATTATGGAATACTTCAATGTTCCACAAGATGAAGATACGGTTGAGAGTGATACTTCCGAAGCCGACCTTTTTGATGAAGAAGCTGCGACAATGCGGCAGCTGTATAATGCCGCTGAAGCAGATTTCGAAGGGGATTCTTCGTTGGATATCGGGGCTGGTGATAGCACTGGTGGCGCTGGTACTGGCACAGTCATCAGCGGTTCTATTAAGCAAATGATTGAGCAGTTTTATGCAAACCATTCCGACGAACTGTTTGAGTGCCCGGCTTCGGGCCTTCTCCCTGGACCGTGGAGCGGCTGGAAGGCCAAGGTTACATCCAGCTGGCAATCGCCTCGTGGCGATACGAAGCACAATGGCACTGATATTGTTCCCCCTCATTCGATATATCCAATGAGTGCGCCGTTTAAGGGTATCATTGTTGGTAAACAGGATGGTTATTCAAACGGTGTGCTTGTTACAAAAGGGAATGGTCAGCGCGGTAACATGCTGATGATTTATTACGGGGAACGCGGTGGCGTAGTTCCGGGCGAAAAGAATGGCGTTTTCATTCTGTATCAGCATTTGAGCCCGGGCCTTTCGTACAATGTTGATGATACAATTTCTGCTGGCGCAACAATCGCTACTACCGGCTACAGTGGCTATTGTCTTAGTAGTCATGGTGGAACGGGTGAACACTTGCACCTTGAACTTTATTACGGCGAAACCCAAAAAGACCCTGAAATTGAGATGAGCAACTAACCAAAGAAAGGAGTAAGGCCCCACCTGAGATAAAAGTGGGGCCGCTTTTATTATGGACAACTTTATGAAAAGCGCCGCCATTTTGGGTGCTTGCCTTTGCTGTCTGACTGCTTGTAAAGGCAACAGCGGAAACGGCAGCACAAATGCTACCAGTTCCACTGCACCGACCCCGTCCATTCAAAGCACGCCTGAACCGTCTTCGAATCCCGATATTGGCGGTGATGTGGATACATCGGGCGGCACCCAAATGAAGGATGGCGAAATCGTTCTGACCAAGTTGAATGTTAAGAGTCCAAACAATCTTGATTGCAACGGATACAAGGAAGTGAAAATGGGCGATGGCTCTCCTTTATATAAGGAGAAGGCTCAGGTAATTGAAAGCATGGGCTTGATTCCGTATACGGATGATAGCGGAAACGGCCTTGAGATTTTCAGCGGCCATACCGTATATCTGCGTCCGAACCCGGAATACATGGAGCCGGAAGAGACTCCCGTTCCTGACGATGAAGCCTCGGAAAGTGAGACTGTGGATGAGACGGAGACTTCCTCCGATGACTCTGCGTCAAGTGAAGAATCCGATGGCACGGTTTTGGGCGTTGATGAGAAGGATATCGTTTCGGAATCCGGACACTTTGATGCTGATGGGAACTATGTTGTCGATAGAGTGAGCACGACTGGATATGACGATTCGAACGGCTATAGCGTTGACGATGAATATTTGAAGTGCATTGTTTCCGGCGAGGAAGTCTATGAGCTTGACAAGGATTCGCTTGCCATCGATTATCCGACAGATTTCTCACAGCTTCGAAAAGAAGGTTCTTGCGAGCGGCTTTACATCTTCAATTCTCAGGAAGAATACGACCAGGCAATCAAGAATCGAGAAGATGGTCAGGCTATCCTGAAAGGCGAAAAGACCGCTCCCACGAAATGCGTTATCTTGAACGGCTCTTTGGTTCCGGGCATGCACTTCTCCATCAACAGCGATGGCCGCCTGTGCGTTTCGGTTCGAGCATTGGCCGAGGCTTACGACAGCAATACGCAATATGCAGAGGACGCGGGTCTTCTCTATGTGCCCATCACTTATGGGCATTGGGAATATGTGCCGTCCGCAAGAGCTTTGACCAAAGCAAGCGAGTATTTTGAAATCCACGGTGACAGAAAAACCTTCAAATATACGTCGCGCAATACATCGGATGCCTGGACCGATACGATGACGCTGGCCCAAGATAATACGTTCACAATGCCGATTGAAGACGTTTCGAGAATCTTTGGCTGGGAATTCTGGTACAACGATAATATTTTGAAGGTCGTCACGGATTCTCTTGACGATACAAACCCTAACAACTTTATCTTGCAGGAAGTGGATACGACCGTTACAGAAGGAGAAGTTGAAGATTTGGATACTTCCGACAGCGAAGAAGAAACCGAAAACACTGACAGTGAGGTGGACAACCAGTGACCAAATGGAACGAATTCAAAACGAAAATTTTGATGCTGTCAAAGGGTGAAAAGCTCGTACTTTTGTTCTGCTTTTCCTTTCTTATCAGTCTTTTCCCGGCAGGATGTATTGCAAAAGTCTTTGTCGGGGAATGGGATGCGGGGGTTTTGCGGGGCTTTGTGCTTGCCCTGACGACCGGTTACGGTATTGTGACGGCGCTTGTCTTTGCGTGCGCCATTACATTCGTTATTATCCGGTTTTCAGTCAATAACACAGACCTCAACGCGACCAAAGAAGTGGACGACCGTGGCGTTGCAACGTCTATGGCGGGCACATACGGCACAGCTCGCTGGATGAATGAAACGGAAGCCAAAAAGGTCTATGAGGTCGGCCCGATTGAAAACGTGACGGGCACGATTCTTGGGCAGTTCACGCAAGACGGTGAGGAGGTTATCGCGCTTCCTTTTGAACCTACTGGTAACCGGAACCTTATCCTTATCGGACCTCCGGGTTCAGGTAAGTCTTTTGGCTATGTCAGAACGGCGGTATTCCAATCTATTGTGCGTGGCGAATCGGTTGTAGTCACTGACCCGAAAGGCGAAATTCACAACGATATGCGTAAACTTTTGGAGTCCCGTGGCTATAAGGTCAAGGTCTTTAACCTTATCAATCTGGACCTTTCTAATGCGTGGGATTGTGTTCAGGAAATCTATGACCCGATTACTGGTAACATTGATGACCAGCGTGTGATTACCTTTTGTAAGACCGTTATTGCTAACACGGGAGGCGGTGCAAACAGTAAGGGTGACCCGTTCTGGGAAAGCTCGGAAGAAAACTTGTTCCGCGTTGCTGTTTCCTATTGTGCGTATATCCGTGAAAAGAGCTTGATTGAGATTTATGAGCGCCGTGCAAAAGAGCTTTTGACTCAGCTGCCGTATATCACTCAGGAAGATGAGCAATCTCTGATTGAGATTGTAAAGAATCCGGAATCTGCAATGGTGGATAGACGCCGGGTTGTCGAATACCTTGCTCATTCGTTCTACGGTGATGAGGAAGGGGACAGGAAGCTTTCTGAATGGGAAGAAGATGCTCCGACCTGTAACATCTCTGATATCTATGACGCTCTGCTTCACAACGACCTTGATAAGTGGGAAGCAAACTTCAAGTATGTACCGCTGAGCCATCCGGCCGCATCTGCATGGGCAGTGTTTAAGGGTATGGGTGAGCGCGTACAGCCCAACATTGTTGGCGGCTTGAATACTCGACTCCAGCTGTTCATGACCTACAAGGTTCGCCGCGTTATCAGTAACGATGACATTCGCCTGGCAAATCTTGGCGCGGAAAAAACCGCATTGTTCCTTATCATTTCCGATGATAACGCTTCTATGCAGCTGCTTTCCTCTCTGCTTCTGAGCTTCCTGTTCAAAGACCTGAAAGAAGCTTTCGATGCAGTTGGTGGTGAAGGACGCATCCCGGTCAACGTTGTTGCGGACGAGTTGGCAAACACTGGCGTCTGGCCGAACTTTGAAAAGACGATTGCTACTGCACGCTCTCGTAAGATTGCAGTTTCCCTCATTTTGCAGAGTTTGCCGCAGTTGACTCAGTTGTACGGCGAGGAAAACGCCGAAACTATCATCGGCTGCTGCAATACGATGCTGGTTCTGGGCTGTAATGATAAGTATACAGCCGAATATATTTCCGATAAGAGCGGCATTGTTACGATTCGCGCCAAGAGCGTCAGCGATACTCGTGCTTCCTCTGCCGGAAATCGCGGCGTGATGCAAGGGTATTCGCTCAGTGAAGGCGACGGCAAACGCAATCTTGTGAACCCTGATGAAGTTCAGCATTTGGACAAGGAACAGATTTTGATTATGACGAATGGCCAGAACATGTTGGAAGCCAAGCGTTTCGGATTTATTCATCACCCTCTGTTCAATGACCCGCATTTTGTCCCCACCAAATGGGCAGAACTTCCGAAAACCGCAGACCTTTATCCCAATGCCCGGAAACACGACGCAATTGAATCCCGTGAATCGTCGTTCGGTGATATCCAGCGCCAGAAAGAAATCAATACAGATATTACGCAGAAGCGTTCCGAAGAGCGCATGAAACCGCGTTTGTCCAAGAAAGATTTGCTGGCTACGGATGAACCTGCTCCCAAAAAGAAAAACGCATTCAAAAAATAAATAGTTTGTTCCTTAACCCCTGGTTACTGATTGTGTGACCGGGGTTTTTCTTTTTCCCTGATTCGCTCCATGCGGGTCAGGAACCACACAAATCGACAGCCTCCGCGCGGCGTGTGGTGGACAGTGCCCGAATCCTGCTACCGGGCAGCGACAAATGTCGATAATCTCATATTTCTTTTTTAATACAAAGGAGACAAATACCATGAACGAAAATGAAATGCTGAATCCCACTGCCGTTGAAACCAATGAAGCTGCTGTCGCTGCTGCACCTGAAGAAAATGTAAACGCCGCGCCGGTATCTGAACCGCAGGAAGCAAAAGAGGCTACCGAAGCAGCTCCCGCCGATGAGGGCGTTGACGAAGAAGTCAATGAGGTTCCTCGTGCGACTCGCCGCTTCAATGATGATGACTTGGCGATTGGTGCTTTCATTGATGACGGCAACGATATGCTGCATGTCGATATGCCCGAAGACCGCCGCGCTCGTGACCTGGCTGAGATGCGCCGCTGCGTTGCTGACAACAAGCATGGTCCTCGACGCTTCCTGCAGGGCAAGGTCTTTGGCGTTCGCCCGGTTCAGAATGGCAGCGCTGTCGTTGAAGTGAGCCGTGGCACGCTGCGCGTCATGATTCCGGCAGAGGACTTCTTCTACTTCAGTCTGATGAAGGGCATTGAGGAGAACGATGCGACTACCCGGCAGCGCCGTTATCTGCGTAAGGCAAAGCTGATGAATGGCGCTATCATCAACTTCTGCCCGTACATGGAAGCCAAGTCTGAGGATGGCGAGGTCGTATTCGCTGGCTCTCGTCAGGACGCTATGCAGCTCCAGCGCAACCGTCACTTCTTTGGCCGTAATGCGGATGTTCAGAACGGCTCCCGCGCTATCGCTTCTATTCTGTCTAGTGGTCCGGATTACGTCATCGCTGAAGCTCTGGGCGTTGAGACCAGCATCGGTGCTGGTGCTCTGTCTGCTTACGAGTATATCGACGATGTATCCAAGAAGTTCCATGTCGGCGAAGGCATTCCCGTGGTTATCGAAGACCTGAACGTGGATAACGAAAATGGCACTGTCAGCATGCGCATGAACCGCGCTATCTTGGAACGCCGCGCTAATCCCGCAATGAACATCCACAGCCTGGCTCGCAACGGCGCTTACGGTGCTACCGTGACTTCCGTTCAGGACAACTACTACCGCCTGATTGTGGATGTCGGCAACATTCAGGCTCGCGTTGCTCGTACCGCTTCCGATGAACTGCTGACTCGCGGCGACCGCGTGACGCTGCTTGTCTACGGTTACGACGATAAGCGCAACTACGTTTGGGGCGCTTGCCATAAGGCGTAACTGAAACCCGGCCACTTACTTTTTCTGGCGAGTGGCCGGATACCGCGCATTGTCATCAGCCTTCTCGCGGCGCGTGGTGAGCAACTGCAAAAATTGCAGGCCAATGATGACTCTTGTTGAAAATGAATTTATTAAGTGGTGACGAGGTGATTTTTTGTGAGTAGGTGTGCGAATATGCGGTCGGGAATGTTTCATACGACAATAAATGACACAGAAATTTTTGTTACGTGCAGTATAAATGGGCCATGCGTCAAACTGACGGTCTCTGCGTTCTTTGAAAGTGATTTATCTGATATGTGCAGTCAGATGCAGGCAATGAAAAGCGAGCCGGTTTTGCTTTCAATGGATGTCTATAAAAACGGTGCAGTAGCAAACATCAGCGCTATTGGATTATTGTCCAGAAAAGAAAAGGAAGACCAGAATATGCTGATGCAGCTATATCGTAATTGCTGCGCCGCAATGCTTGTATTGGCTCGGCAAAAGGGGGAAGAAGTATGAGTAAAGAAGAGCAGAAGCCAAATATTTATCAAATCCCCAAAAACTCGTTTGATACCGGGTATGTGTTGAACGGACAATTCAAAACTCGAAACTTCGTGGAAGGTATCATCCTGGCACTACCGTTCTTGGGAATTTTCATTTATGGATGGCATGATTTGGGATGGGATGTACAAAGTACCGTGGCCTATTGCGCAATACTCTGTGCTGCTGCTTTCCTTGGTGCAGCTCACGGTGTTGGCGGCGATAGCTTGTTTGAGTTTATTCAACGTGTTATCCGTTTCCGGCAAAGTCGCAGAATCTCAAAATACAATCCTCGTATCAAAACCGAACTTGAACCGGAATATCTGATTCATGACGGGCGGATGCTTCCGAAAGACAAGCTCAAGCAAATGCTTGGCACTGTAAAGGGAAAAGTCCTTGGTGAAGAGAACGGTCCTATCAGTTCCGATATTACAGATGAAGAGCTCAAGGTCTTCTACGATGATGACTATGGGTTCCTGGAAAAACCGGATGCCCTCAAATCTAAAGCAGAACTCCGTGCTGAAGCAAAACAGCGTGCGAAAGAAGAGAAGGAATACATTAACTCTTTGCCCCGTTCTGAACGCAAGGCTGCCAGAGAAGAAATCAAGCGTAAGCGTGAGCAGGAAGAGGCTGAGAAGAAGGCAAAAGAAGCAGAGCGCGAACGCATTATTAACGAAGCTATCAAGAAGCGTCTGGATAAAGCCGAGCGTGTTAAGACCGCACAGTATTACGAGAAGTTCATGGACCCCGACAATGAGCAGGAAAATGACAAGCCGGAAGAGAATAACGCTGAACTGAATCCTCAGGCTGTAGAGTTCAAGCCCGTCACTGTAGGGCCGAGCAATAATGCGGTTCAGGATGATGTCGATATCTTTGACAGTGAAGAAAGCATCGACACCGATGAAGTAGAAGCGAATGTGCAAGCAGATGCGGATACAGAGCTGTTTGAGGACGGAACTAATACCGATATCCAAGCCCCGCAGATTGATGATGTAGTCTTTGACGATGAAACGGAAGTACTTGATGTCGATGAGGACTTGGATGACTTATCGGTTGATATCCAGGATACTCAGTCTGCACAGCCCGCAAAGCAGGGCAGGGGACAAGTCGTGAACAGCGATGACGATGTCAGCTTGGATGATGTAGACCTTTTCGATGACACCACGGTCAGCCGCACAGAGGAAAGACCTCAGAACGTCAAAACCTCTGGAAAGACGATGGGCTCGCAAAAGCAGCCGCAAACCACACAGAACAACAGCGATATTGATTATATGTCCTTGAATGACATTTCTATCTTTGATAGTGAGGAGTGAAGCCTATGTTTCGATTCAAAAATGGCGGAGAAATCCCCCACGGTGTTGTGGAACAGAGTATCGGTACAATCCCGCTGACGAAAAAGGAACGCGATGAAATCGCCAAAGAAGAGCGGCGGCGGATGAATCAAAAGCTGGAAGCTCAGAATGAGCGCTATCAAATCATTCGAAGCACACAGCGTATCATCCCTATTGAGGATATTTACGGCGGCATTGTTGTGACAAAGGACCACCGATATATCAAAATCATGGAATTTCGCCCTATCAACTTTGCCTATATGGACGCGGAAACTCAAAACCGTATTATTTCGCTTTTCTATCAAACGTTCAAAGCAACTCCCTGCAATATCCAGTTCAAAACCTTTTCTCGTAAAGCTGATGTCGAGAATTCAATCGCGACCGTGACGGACTATTACAAAGCAGAAAAGAATCCGAGTCGTAAGCGAATGTTGCAGGCATACATCGGATTGCTTCGTAAGACGGCTTTGTCCGTTGGTATTACCCGTCGCTTCTTTGTGGTCGTAGAATTCCAGCGCACTATCAGCAACGATGGTTCTAAATTTGAAATGGTTGTGGCCGACTTGAATGCCGTTGCGGCAAACGTCCGCTCTCACATGGAACAGTGTGGTAATATCTTTATTCCTGCACTTGGTAACCCTGACGGAAACGAGGACGCAGGTCTACACCAGCTTTTTTACCAGCTCTTGAACCGTAGAAAAAGCGAGACCATCACGTTCAAGCAGCACATGGACCCCATTGTTGACCGTTATTTTGAAGCCGAAAAGAATGGCGTTAAGACGTCTTTGCAGGCAACGGAACTGATTGCTCCGGACTGGATTGACTTTACGCATCACGATTACATTGTCATTGATGGCAAGTTTTATACTTTCGCTTACATTCCCTCGAACGGGTTCAGCCAGCGTGTCTACGCGGGCTGGGTGGCTACGTTCGTAAATGCTGGTGAAGGCATTGACGTCGATATGTTCTTTGAGCACATGTCCCGTGAAGCTGTCTTCAATAAAATCAGTACACAGCTTCGTCTGAGCCGTGCAAACGCCATGGACAGTCACGATACTGACTCTGACTATCAGGCACGTATGGAAAAAATTTCGTCCAGTGAATATATGCTGCGCGGCCTTTCCAGCGGCGAAGAGTTCTATTACCTGTCAATGCTCATCACTATCGTGGCAGATACAAAGAAGGAACTCGATTATAAGTTCGATGCTTTGAAAAAGCGTATCGAAGGTCAGAGCATGAAGATTCGCCGTGCGGATTTCATGATGGAAGAATGCTTCGATTCCTGCCTGCTTCCTCTTGCAAAAATCAATAAGGAGCTGGCAAAGAAATCTCATCGCAATCTTCTGACTTCGGGTGTTGCATCCTGCTATCCGTTCATCTCGTTTGAAATGCAGGACCCGGGCGGCGTTATGGTCGGGACAAACCATGTCAACAACTCTCTGGTCACCATCGATATGTTTGATACCCGTGCTCATGCAAACGCAAACGCCGTTATCTTGGGCTCTTCCGGTTACGGCAAGACTTTCACCGCACAGCTGTTCGCACTGCGCTTGTCTGAGATGGACACGCAGGTGTTTATCATCTCTCCTCTGAAAGGTTTGGAGGACTACGGCGGCGGTTGTAAGGCAGTCAATGGTCAGTTCGTCTCCATGGACCCCTCTTCGGACAACAACATCAACATCATGGACATTCGCGCTCCTGACGATGAGGACGCAAAATTGCTGGATGATTATGAGGCTTCCGGCTCCTTCTTGACCAAAAAGATTCATACGATTCTTTCGTTCCTGCACCTGGTTGTTCGCAATATGACGCAGGAAGAAGAGCAGCTGATTGACGGCTGCCTGTATGCGACATACGCAAAGTTCGGCATCACCCGTGATAACAACTCTATCTACGATAAAGATGGCAACTATAAGGTGATGCCGCTGCTGGAAGATTTGCAGGAAGAAATGAGAAAAAAGCCTGAACTGCATACCGTCTGCAACATCTTGAATCCGCTAATTAACGGTTCTATGGCTTGCTTCAATCACCACACCAACGTGGACCTTGACTCCAAGTACATCGTATTTGACTTCAATGGCATGAAAGGCTCTTTGCTTACCATGTCTATGTTCGTGGTTCTGGACTTTGTCTGGACGAAAATCAAAGAGGACCGTACACAGCGCAAAGCCGTATTTATTGACGAATGCTGGAAATTGATTGGCACTGACTCCAACGAGCAGGCAGCTGAAGACGTTGTTGAAATCTTCCGTACGATTCGTGCTTATGGCGGTTCCGCTTTTGCTATGACTCAGGATATTTCTCAGTTCTACGAATACAAGGGCGGCAAATACGGCAAGGCAATTATTGGTAACGCTGATACCAAAATCATCATGCACCTGATTCCGTCCGAAGCAAAAGCCCTTCAGGAAGCCATTCAGCTGACCAGCGTTGAGATGGAAGCGGTATCCAGCCTGCCGCGTGGTCAAGGTCTGGTCTGCTCTGCATCCGCAAAACTGTTCGTCGATTTTGTGGCCGATGACTATGAAGCCAAAGAAATCACAACCGATGCTAAGTCCTTCTACGAACGCCGCAAGGCTCTGGAAAAGAAAAAGCGGGAAGAAGAAGAGAAGGCGGCGGAAAATACCGTCATTGATGTTGAAATGTGATATTTGAAACATCAAAATAAGGCGAAGGAGCGCTGATTATTATAAAGAATGATACATTTTGAGTAAAGCTGTGAATGTACACGTTAAAACGTGTTCATTTTTCACTTTCAAAATGTGTCATTCTTTTCCTTTTATCCATAAAAAGGCACAATTCAATTTCACGTAAGCGCAACGCTAATGCGTTTAATTTATGGTTCACAAACGGCAAAAGAACACATTGGTTCATTTTGCTAGAAATGAAAGGAGACATTTGTATGTCTGAGATTCACAATTCCGATATCCGCGAACTGCTGGATGCCATCCCCGTTATTCCCAATGAACTGATGGCCGAGTATCTCACTCGTCAATATCAGGTCAGCAAAAACATGGCACAGGAAATCATTTACAACGCCTGCCGTAAAGGCTCCAACCGCCGTCCGGCCTGCTATCCTACCAAAGAAGGGTTGGCGAAAGCCGATTACATCACGATGACGAGCAGCATCCGCAAGCGCTGCCGTGCTTTCCGCGTTGCATGTGAATTTTTGCCGGAGAGTCGTAATTTTACGATTCCCAGCGGCACTCCCTGGCTGTTGAGCTTCTGCTTCGATGGCAGTGTCTACTATGTTTGTGAATTTGAACGTGGCAACGAACTTATTTTGGGAGACACGATTCGGAGCCTTGGCATTCGTGAGGATATGATGCCGGTCACTTCCCGTATCGCAATCCTGGCCCCCGGCGCAAATCGAAAGCTTCTGAGTGAATGCGGGATTCGTTATTTCTGCATGGTCAGCGACAACTATGACCTGAATGTGACGGAACAAATTGACGACGAGGATGTTTGGAATGGCGTTCCCATCATTAAATGATTATAAACGTTGCATCGATAAAAACGATGTCAAACGCAACGCCGGTGATGATGCCCCTGAAGCCGAATATCAAGCCCCGGTTTTGTACAATGCATCGACAAAGTTCGTGAAAAGCAAGCTCCAAAAGGCAGTGGATGCTTTGAAATCGGTTCCGGATGATGTTCCCTTGAAAAAGCTGCCGGATTCCATTCGCAATGATGTCTCGATTGAGATTCTTAAAGCCGAGCGGTCAATCCTTGTCTCATTTGAGAGTGATGAAGCCCCTGCACCGTATCAGCGAAAAAACATTGCAACGTCAATTCCAAACGATTTCTGTATGGTTTCTATCCCTCAAAATGGCTTTCTCAAGCTCCGGTTTTCTTCCTTTTTGCCGCCTTTTCAGCATGAGTGGTACAGCCGCAAGGCAAAGGCGAAAGACGCTGTTGGGCAGTATTATCTTGATGCCGAATTCGATTACATCACGGAGGCTGCTATCAAGGCATTTATCGCTCAAAATGGGCCAATCAACCTGCCTTCCGAACAGCTTTTTCTCGTGTTTTGTCGCGGCGTTTCACCCACGAAAAAGGCCCCGATTGACAGCAACAATGTCTATACGGGAGCCATCACAAACGCCATTTGCAGGGTGCTCCAACACGGTGATGGATGGGATATGATGAACTTCCTTTACACTGCAATTCCGACCGAATCTGACCCGTATTTGGAAGTGATTCTTTGCTCAAAAGCCGACCTCTTCCATTGGCTTTAACGTAGTCCGGTAGTAACATTTTTAGGGATATAAAAGAGTAACATTTTTAGGTGTCAAATTTTCGTTCCCTAGAAATGTTACTCTTTCTTTTTGATTTTACGCGGTACGATATGAATTCCAGCCCTGCGATTCGTATGAGGTACGGAATCGAACGGACAACTTTGGTGGTACTATGACGAACGAACAAAAGCTTCTCGTATATCTCTATAGCGTTGATTCTATCCAGCACAAGCAGCTTGCCATTGCTCTCTCTGACATCCCATATCAATGCGTTACCAAAGCTCTGAGAGCGGCCAAAAAGCATGGGTATGTTGAGGTCTTTATGAGAGATGAATCGCGGTATGTGCGTATCTCTCCGGACGGTCTGAAATACATTCGAAGCACTCAAAAAGACGCTCTGGATGTAGACAAGCGGGCGGCTATGAAGCGGCGAATCAAAGGCGAACAAGGACGGCTCACCAGGGTGGAAACGACACTCTGCATGTGCCGAGCAGCGGGAATTCAGCCTGCCAAGGAAGCTGGTATCAAGTTAATCGATGTGCTTGACCCCGAGCAGGATGCGACCCAAACTTTCATGAATGACTTCTTCTATGACAAAGGACTTCTTTTCCTGTCCGATGAAATCTCTGCAACTATCAAGACGAGCACCACAATGGGCGAGGAGTACACGCTCGGTCAAAGCCGTCTGGTAGGTATCGTAATCAACCGCACAGGCATTTCTTTTCTCTACTGTACGCTCGATAAGCTGATGCGATGGGTTGTGTCTTACGAACAGCGGCGTGTAAGTGCAGTGATGGAACTCTTGAAATCCAGCTCACTTGCGGCAACGGACGAGGACTTCGCAACAATCTGCAATATGTCTCCTAAGTGCATCGTTATCGGCAAGACCTGCGCTATAGTTCCAAAAATCATTACTGGCGATAAGTATGGCAAAGCAATCGACAGCACTGATATTATCAAAACCCATAACGCAACAAGGCTCTTGACTCTCACGAATCTCGAACAAGTCTACAAGTACAGCTATTTCGTTCCAACAAGTTCTATCGGCGTGGAACTTCTTACTCGAACAGCAGCTTTAACACGAAACGAACTCAATGAAATGATTTCCGTGTGGCTGGATGAGATGGCTGAAAGCCATACAACCATTACTACTGGGCGATATGTTGAAGCATACATCAATGAACAGAAATGCAAAACCATAATGCTGCCGGTCATTGAGTTTGAAGAACTCGAATATCAAAAAAACGGACGAGTGCCTTATCATGTCGTTTGTGAGCGAGGAATGCAAGACGGTATCAGCCGGGCACTAGGAAGCAAAGTTCTCGATTTCAAGGATTTTGACAACATCCCAATGCCAGCACATAAATACGACGACGACGGAATTCGCCGCGATGGGATTAACCCATTGACGCATAATGGATACAATGAAGAGGAGATGGATGACCAATGATAGCAATTCGAGTATGTCCAACCTGCAAGCGCAAGTTTGAAGCTCGTGTGGGAGAACCCCAAACTTATTGTGAAGAGTGTCTTGAACTCAAAACCATGAGTGAATCGTCCGTGTGTTCTTGGTTCTTTGATGACGATGACTTCGATGACGATTTCGATATCTCAGAAGCTGGAAAAGAAGAAAAGGCGGAGACACAAGAGGGGAAGCAGAGTAGACAAGTATTTGACTTGATTCCGCCGCACAAGGAAAAGACAAGACGCATGGACAACGCTTTCTTCCAGGAAGCATTGAAAGGCTGACAGAGGGGTTGATGGAGCTACTTCAACCGCTCGTCTGGCAGGCTGGCAACACTTTGACCGCTAATCGTGAACTTTCATTTAACAAACCGGCTTCCAAATTGAGAAAAAGTGCAATTTATGGTATAATGCAGATATAGAAAAGAAAAATTGTACATACCTCTGACCACAAATCATTCAGATGCAATCTAATCAAAGTTTGAGGTTATCTAAATCAAATCGGAAGCATGTCCTATGAAAAGAAAGTTTTTAATTCCATACGCTGCAGCAACACTGGCAATGGCAGCCGCAATCTGCACTGCCGGAATACCTTCCGTTGCTTTAGCAAGGACCTATGAGGGCTATAATGGAATGAAGCGTAGCTCGACGGCGGAAGAGACATTCCAGGAAATCAAAGTTCCTGCCTTTGCCTCCATCAAAGAAGTGACGGCGGAGGAAGCACGAAGCGTAGCTGATGGCATTATCGTTTTTGCATTTCCTACCTGCCCTTATTGCCGGAACCTGATGCCGGAACTTATTGAAACTGCAAAAGAGGAGGGAAAGACCCTCTACTATTGCCAGATTGATAACTACCGCGACAAGTATGAATTTGATGAGACTCTGAATGGCCCGGTCATGACCGTGGCTCCCGGAAAAGGGTATTATGAGCTTCTTGACTGGCTGAGCGATTATCTCATCGACTATACTGTGAAAGACGAGAACGGCGAAAGCATCAGTATCGGTGAAAAGAGAATCGGAGCGCCCACCATAATTACAGTCCAGAACGGGGTTCCTGTATCCTCCTGGAAGCTGAGCATGGTAGAGAATGCCGAGTTCCCTGACAATGCGTATACTCGTTGGAGCCAGGAAACGCAGGAAATCGTATCGGAGTCACTGCATCAATATTTTGCTGAGGAGGCATAAATCATGTCGAATATCACTGTTGGTCGAATCTTGCTTCTGGACCTTGTGTTCCTTGTTAATTCTGCTTTAACTCTTGTTGTTTTCAAGTTCGTTGGTCTTTTGGATGTTATGACTACACCGGCCTTGTTCTTTCATTTTGTTGGTTCTTATATTATCCTGGCATATTTCATGTTTTGGATTTATCCGCAGATTCTGGAAGACCGGGAAAACAACGACGACGATAAATAACCTGGTCGGAACCGTAGGTGCTTGAAACCGTAGGTACTTGCCTAAAGTTGAGCGAAATGTACTTGCGGGAAGCGTAGCCACAACAGACTACTCCGAAAGTACCGTAGGCCCGCATACCGTAGGTCATACAATGAAACGTAGCTGTTTGTAAAGAAATGAAAGACGGATGACGGAAGCGTAGCCGCTGCCCGGTAACAGGCTGCCGGTTGCGTAGCTGCCATTCGTCTTTTTTGGCTTAGAGGAGAGACGAGAATGGTATATGAGGTAATCAGTCCACGCCCACATGGTTCAGAAACATTCGTGGGATTGCATACAGAATACCCGGAATGCATCGACCCGTTAAGCGTGCAGGAAGCGATGCTCAGCGGCGGTAACAAAATCACATTCAAGGGCACTGAGAAAGAATATGAGGCGGTCAAGAAAAAGCTGGCAGCCAAAGTCAAGGTGACCATCATTAAAGAACAGAAAACGAAGAAAGGAAAATGATATGACAAAGACTGATTTCAAGAACATTTATGAAGCGTTTATGCATTGCGATACAAATAAGCTGAAGAAAGAATTTGCTGCCATGTATTCTGATAACGAGGAACAGGCGACAGCAGTCAAGGAAGTCGATAGAGCATTTGCAAGAATGGAGACCGTCACGCCGAAAGCGGTGAACCCGGATGAACAGAGTATCATTGTGGTTTGCAAGGGATTTGGCGATGAGGGGGATGACACTGTCTGCATCGAAGTGGAAGACCTCCGTAAATGGAGAGAAGAGCACCTGAAAGAATCTGAGCCCATCAGTGATGAGATGCTGACCTTTATGAGCACGGACGAAATCGAGAATGCAGTGATGAATCAGGACCTTCCCACGAAATATGCTTTTGAACTCAGCGCTTGGGACGAGATTCTTAGCTGGAAACTTGCACCATCTAGTATCTACATCTATGGCCTTGAATTCTGCCTGTCCCGTGTGTTATGGGAAATGACCTTCTTTGGTGTAGATGCATCCGGCGTTGAGCTGGAAAAGGAAAAGCTCGATACGAGATTTGAGGAAGCGCAGAGGTTTTTTGATGAAAACAAGGAACCTCAAATCGGATTCTCGATTGAAGACATTGCTAAGAAGCTTCTCGGCGATGATTATACAGAAGACTGGTATCCCGAAGAGGAGCAGGAACGCGACCGCCGAAATATGGTTATTTCCTCCTATAAGGACAACAATGAAATGGAACGGCTGCTCATGATGCTTTAAGAGAAAACGAGAAGGGGAGATGAGGATGAGCGAAATCTTCGTGGCGGGAGATATCCATGGAAACTATCAAGGATTGATGGAATCTCTCAATGCAGCAGGCTGGCAGGAAGGCGATACCATCATCTGCGTGGGAGATGTCACCGACCGTGGAAAAGATAATGCCAGAACGGTGTCTTTTCTGCAAGAGCATGAATGTGATGTGAGATTGGTTCAGGGCAACCATGAGCTTCAACACAGGAAGATGCTTCAGTACTATCATGTGTTAATCAAAGTCCCCCAAATTCGGTTGTTTGCGGCAGGAATATTCAGAACATACAAGGCAGGATATACTTATCCCAAAACAAAAGAAGAACTCAAAGAGTATGAGTGCAGTGCTGATAAACGAATCGAAATTATTCGGGGGAAGCCAAAGACTTTCTATGCATTCGTTCGTGCCTTTATCACCTATACGATAGCATGGGAAGACGATAGCCTTTGGAAGATTATTCTGTACTTGCTGGAAGTGATGTGCGGCAATCCCTATGATGCCGAAAGAACTATATACGAGTATCTCTCCTGTACAAGGAAACAAAGAGCATTATTTGAATGGCTTTGGAATCAGACGGTTACGGAGGTTAATATAGATTATACAGAGCCATATAGATATCAGCATATAGTGATTACGCATAACAATCCTTTTGGAAGATATTACAGTTACGACCTGGATGAGTTACGACCTGGACACGATAAGACGCTCTATATCTTTGGACACATCCCGCATTCCGAAATTGTGAGATTCGACAGGGATTGTTCCGGATGCACTTATCTGGACATTGACACATCTCCGAACTCGGTTGGCGTCATTAAGCTGAGCGATTATCTCTAAGAAAGCATAAGCACCATAGGGGCACAGAGCCTCTGTGGTGCTTTTTCTTTTTGCATGGGTAAAGTTTCCTTGCTCATACGAAAACGATGCGCAGGTAAGGGCTTTCTGACGGCTGTGAGGAGGTAGAGCAATCAGTCCAAAGTCTGGTTTCATAATGTTCATCAGAACGGATGGCCTGGTCAAAACGAATCTATGCCAAGGCATACAGATTTCTCAGCAGAGCGCAGTCGTCCCAATAAGATAGGTTCAGAACGTCTGCAGGGCCTTGTGACAACTGCCAGCTTGTCTTTTTGGCTACCCGGTTGTCTCAGCAAACTCTCCTGTAACCAAAACCAGAGACTTGGCTATTCGGCTTTGATAAAAGCAGTTCACAAAGCGGACTTCCCATTGTATAATAGTGACATACATTTGAGTTTCGCAGGACTGATATCAGGTGGAACAGATGGGCAAGAATTGGATGAGCCGCAGGGAAGCGTGAGCAAGGAAAATCACAAAGACCACAAATATAATCTTGGCAGAACGGGAAAATACCGATATCATTCAAGGAGGGAGGAATGTGATATGGAACGAATGATTGACGCAGAGACGGAGGAGCTCTCAAAGCGGGAAAAGTATCGTGAACGGCGCGGTGAGGAGTATGATGTTGTCTCAAAAGTCGCTTTCCTTATTGGCGTGCCAGACTCTCACTGGAAGAGCCAGTATACGGGTTTGGATTCAGATATTTATGAGCAACTCAGCGATAACCGAGATGCTCGCATCATCCGAAACCTCTGTGGCTTACGAACCGAGATAGAGCGCAACTTCAAGCACTTTTCGATGTTGATTCTAATGGAATTGAAGAATCTTCATACGATTCCGCAGACACAGGGAATGGTCAATCAACTCCGCAAGGATGGAATCGATATCATAAAAGCAAATCCAAAGCTGGAAGAATACCTTCCAAAAATCAATGCTCTCTTGCAGCAGCACATCGATGCCTGTAAATCTCTGTTTCCAATCTGGGTCAATTGGGAGTTTGTGCGGCAGCTATTTATCATCCCTGGCGGCAATAGCACAAAGAAATCCAAGGAAGTGTTCGAGTATTATATGGAAAATCTCGAACGCTATCCGTATCGCATGTTCATTAACTGGCGGTGGAGCAAAGACGAAGAGGGGAATCTTCTCTATAATGACGAAAAGTTCCTGAGCCGACTCTATCAGCAGAATGGTGAGGTGTTCACCGGTTATTCCAATGTCAGAGGAGAAGGAAGAGAAACCAAGAGAAACATTTATGGATTTGTGGATGCCAGCGAACAGACGGTTGCTCTCGTTGACTGCGAAAACTGTGACCCGCTGAAACTGTGTGCGGCTCTTCAAAGTATGCAGCCGGAAACGCTTGCTAAAATCACAAAAATCATTTTGTACAATGATGTTAATGCTTCTTCTGCCTGGAATCTGCTTCAGAAACACACAAGGGCGGTTATTGAACATCAAATGTCAGAACGAGTCCTTACCGGGAAAAGCCTTGTGGATGTGATGCTGGTGGCGGGGTGCTGCAAGGAGCACTATGTCAACAAGGTGGACAGTTTCCTGCTGTTTTCATCGGATTCCGACTATTGGGGGCTTATCAGCTCGGTGTCCACTGCCAAATTTCTCGTGATGGTTGAGCAAAATAAAGTCAGCAGCGAAATTGTACAGAAAATGATTGACAGTGATATTCCCTTTTGCTATCTGGACCAGTTTTGCCAAGGTGGGCAATCTCACAAAATGAAGGTCGATGCACTGCTCAGTGAATGCCAGCGCTTTGTCGGCAGGCACTTTGAAAGCTTCAATGTCAAGGAAATGATGAATGTAGCTTATCTACAAACCCGCATCGAGCTTTCGAAGGCTGAGGAAAAACAGTTTTATGAACGATATATCAAAACCATGCGCATCAAGATTTCAGCGGATGGTTCCGTAAATATTGAGTTCGGAAGCTGAAGACGATGCACAATGATAGCAAGGAGGGTAAATACCAAGTGATACCGATTGTATGTGTCGATGACCGATTCGGCATGGCGTTCAACAAACGGCGCTGCAGCTCGGATGTGGCCATCCTCAAAGATATTCTTGGCAGAACGGATAATGCCAAGCTATGGACCGACTCGTACTCTGCAAAACTGTTTTCACCTGAATCTGAGATTCTAGTGGATGACAGGGCTTTTGAGAAAGCCGAGGCAGGGGAATATGTGTTTTGCGAGCGAGTAGACCCAGGAAAATATCAGGATAAAATCGAGAAAGTCCTTGTGTATTTCTGGAACCGGAATGCCAGAGCTGTTCGGTCTTTGTGTTAAGGCCGAAACGAAGAACAAGGTGAAATCCATCGAAATCAGCCTGGAACAAACTGCGGCAGATGAGGTAAAAGACCAATATGCAAATGAGTACGGAATTTGTATACATAATACAAATGAATGGTTGCTCGTTAGTTCAGAGGGCACGATAACTTATAATCGCCGTATTGCACATGTGGGAAGAGTCTCCTTGCAGTACGAACTCAAAGACACGGTGGCGGAGTTCCTCAAGGTATATGATGACCAGAGCGTGTTTTCCCACCCAAAAGGACACTCACCAGATACTGTACAGGATGAGGTTCGAAAGACCTATAGAATAGTCGTGACTCGTGACAGTGGAGACACTTCCCTTCTGGAAGGCTCATTCGATAAGGACGGCCTGCCCGATAACTGGGCGGACTTTGTTGGCAGGCTGAAGGATTTTCTCCAGGGCCAGAGCCTCGGGATGCTGTTCGACTCTCGCGTGTATAGCAAAGTATTGAGAAAGAGCAATGAGGTAGCTTTTTGTGGTATCGATGGCGTGGTGAGAACACGCTATTACCGCTGTGGGGACGAAATCTGCGAGGGAGATACGGTCGTGGTCCCGACACCGATGAAGCACACATTGGCTATAGGACGGGCTGTCGAAATTCGGTATTGTCCCAAAGACCAGATTCCGAAAGAGATGGCGCAGGCACAAGAGATTCTGGGCCTTGCCAAAGAAATAGAATAGGGAAAAGAAAAAAGAGGGGCTTAGAACAGCTCCTCTTTTTCTTATTGCCTTATTCTTCCAAAACCTCTCCGAGCGAAAGGACCGCATTGCGGACACATTCAGGGCAGGGACACAGAACTTTGCCGGTTCCAATGCCTTTCAGGTCCTTGCAGATGGTAGCACCGCATTTACGCTCGAAATTCTGTACAAGCTCTTTGGAAATACGGGGCGTGCCTTTGCCATCTGTGAGAATGCCTGCCACCATGACAGCGCCAATCAGGGCCCCGCAAGTGCTTTCCATACACCCCATCCCGGCAGCGTATCCCGCCGTCAGCTTCATCAGCGTTTCATCATCGATAGGTAGTTTATCCTCAAACACCTTGACCACAGACTGTGTGCAGTTGCATTTCCCGGTCGCCTTCAGTTCAGCAGCCACCGCTGCGCGTTCCTCAATACTCATATTTTACGCTCCTTTTTCTTTCCAGTATACCACAAAAAGACGGGCACAGGCAAAAAAAGAAAGGAGCCACCCGAAGGTGACTCCAATAGTTTAGGTTCCTGTTTTAGCCGTGAAAAGCATCAGGCGGCAGACGGGATATCCGTTGCTGCGTCAAAGAGCAGTGTGCCTTCTCCGTTATAGCTTGCGTCGTTCAGAGCGGCGTAGATGTAGTCAATGAAATAGCCATCATCACCATTGTAGGTGGACTTCATGGAGACAAGATTGCCGTTGTCATCATAGGTGTTCTCGAAGGTCTGTTCGAAGTTGCCCATCGTAGCATCTTTGCCCTGCTGTTTGGTCATATTACCATGCTCATCGTATTCGGTCGAGACCTCACTGCCCTGACCAAAATAATAAGTGGTCTTGTTGTCGCTCACGCGCTTGTGATACACAATGTCATCTGCACCATCTTCGCTGACAGTCTCGATATACAGACTATCGACGTCCATCGTATCAAAGTCACGAGTCGTGGTCTGAACGCCACTGTCATTCGTGATGACCTCCGTAACAGGCAGCTTGTGGGTGTCATCATAGGTGTAGGCGGTGGAGTAGTTCAGATACTGCTCACCATCACTTACGGTGTAGGACTCTTCGCTCAGTTTCCGGCCGTTGTCATCATAGGTATACTGGCACACGATGGAAGGATTGCCATCCTCATCATCGCGTTCAATCAGGTCCCCGTGGTCGTTAAAAACCTGAGTGTACAGATAGTTTTGCTCGCCATTGAGGTAGGAGGTCATTTTCAGGACATTGCCGTTCTCGTCCAGCTCTTTGATGATAACGGTGTCCATGTCACTTGCTTTGTCGATTTCACGCATGAAAACCTCATTGCCGTTCTCATCGTACTTATGGACGGTAACAACGCCATCTTCATCATCAGCACTGTAGTGCATCGTCTCGGTGCTCAACAGCAGGTCCTCTGCAGCAGCTTCGTCTACATCAGTAGCCTCGGAAGGCGCTTCCTCCGGCGTAGTCTCCTCAACCACAGAACTTTCAGCCGGGGCGGTAGAAGCTGCTTCGGAAGAGGAAGCGGCAGGCTTCTGAGTAGCGCATCCGGCAAGCATCAGGGCTGCAGCGGTTGCCACAGCAGCGGCAGCGGTCAGGTTTTTGTTTCTCATGTTCTTTCGTTCTCCTTCGTTTGGATAGTTTTTGCACAAATACTACATTGAAGTATTTGTTGTACAACTCTTATTGTATCTGGCTCGCATATCCCGGCAAGCAAACAAGGATTACAAAATAGTAATTACAAGCCGTCTGCCTTCGGGTGGGCGGCTTTTTTCTTTTGAAAAAATGTTTGACGAAACTTGCGAACGGCATACAATAAGTGTTGTACGACAGATAATAAACCGACATCAACCATTCATAATCTGACAAATTCAGACAGGCACCAATCGGGTGACCTGTCTTTTTTGTTGCAAGACCGCGCAAATGCGGAGAAAGAGAGTCTGAAATGAAAGCCATTAAATCCATCATTATTTTACTTGTAGCGATTCCCGCAATAGCTGTCTATGCACTATTCGAAACCATCAACGCATTGGCAATCGAGATTGACTTGGTTCGTATCCGCACCATGATGCGTTGCTGCCATAAGTTTAAGACATTGTGACTACAAGTCGCTCATTACAAGCCTCGAAAATACGAGGAGAAAGAGAGTTTACCATGAATACCAACACTATCAATTCCAAGAATGTCATTTCCGGCGTCAACGATTTGGCTACCAAATGCCCTATGGCTGCTACCATGTGGAGTGACAAGAACACCTTCTCTCCCAGTAAAGTGGCTGCGGGAAGCAGAAGAAAGTTCACATTTGTTTGCCCAGACTGTGGGCAGGAATTTGAAAGCAAAATCTTTAGTGTTGTTCGTTCGGTAATGAACGGTAACACTGGTTGCCCTGTTTGTGCAGGTAAAAAGATTGTTTCCGGCATCAACGATTTGGCTACCAAATGCCCTATGGCTGCTACCATGTGGAGTGACAAGAATGCTTGCTCTCCCAGCGAAGCACCTGCAGGCAGCCACAAAAAGGCCGTCTTTGTATGTCCTGATTGCGGACAAGAGTTTGAGTCTTCCATTTGCAATGTCGTCAACTCTTTGATGCATTACCGCACCGGCTGTCCCGTTTGTCGTGGTTTGAAAGTGGTTTCCGGAATCAACGACTTGGCTACTAAGTGCCCTGCAGCAGCCAACATGTGGGGCAGCAAAAACGCTTGCTCTCCAAATGAGGTATCTGCAGGCAACAACAAAATGGCATGGTTTGTCTGTCCCGACTGCAAACAGGAGTTTAAGGCTCCCGTTTGCAACGTCGTCAATTCTTTGTTGCATGACAATACCGGTTGCCCTGTTTGTGCAGGTCGCAAGGCTGTTTCCGGCGTCAACGATTTGGCGACCATGTATCCAAAAGCTGCTGCTATGTGGAGCGGCAAGAACGATTACACCCCCAGCGAAATTCCTGCTCGTTCGTCCAGACGCGCCATTTTTGTGTGCCCCGATTGCAAACAAGAGTTTGTGACAAGCATCCACAACATGACGCGGGCTATTGCGTCCGGTGTTACTTGCTGCCCCAATTGCAGACTGCGGGGGCGTGCCATCAACGCAGCTCGCAAGGACGAGTACGGTTCTCCGAAATCTGTCGGCACTACGATGACGATGAAGGATGGCAGCAAAGCCACCTGCACCGCTTATCATGGTGTCAACAACATCACGGTGGAGTTTGAAGACGGGTTCGTTTTGTACCATGCTCGCTGGAACCAATTTGTCCGTGGTGCTCTTCACCACGGTCAGAAAGCTACTGAAGAATAATAAAAAAAGCCATCTAATACGAAGTTGGCTTATAAATGTAGCAGCTATCATCTTCCTGCAATGGGGGATGGTGGCTGCTTTTTATTGCAAGCCTCGAATGTTACGAGGAGAAAAGAGGATAATTATGAATACTTTTGTAAAGGTTATGCATGCCAACACCTGCAATTGCGCTGCTTGCGCATCTGTTCCGACTCTTGGCATTGAGATGCCGTATGAGGAAGAGAAAAAGAAAACTGCTAAGACCAAAAAAGGACCCAGTAAACTGGTTGTTGGAGAAAACGATTTGGCAACGGCTGCGCCTAAGGTCACCGCAATGCTGAGCGAAAAAGACAAGCAATTTGCGTTTGAAGTTACTGCTGGAAGCCACAGAAAACTCGTTTTTGTTTGCCCTGACTGCAAACAAGAATTTAAGGCTGAAATTAAAAATGTCGTTCATTCTGTAAGCAATGGCACCACCGGCTGTCCTATTTGTGCAGGAAAAAAGATTATCCCTGGCATCAATGACCTTGCAACAAAACGTCCTGAAGTTGCCGCTATGTGGAGTAGCAAAAACAAGATTTCTGCTTCAGAAGTCGCCGCCAGAAGCGGCAAAAGCGCTTTCTTCAAATGCTGTGATTGTGGGCAAGAATTCAAAGCTGATATCAACAACATCGTCCGTTTTGTAATCAATGGTTCCACCGGCTGCCCTGTTTGCAGAGGACTGAAGGTTGTCCCCGGCATCAACGATTTGGCTACCAAGTGTCCAAAAGCCGCTGCTATGTGGAGCAGCAAAAACGAACTTTCCGCTTCGGAAGTCACTGCTGGGAGTAACAAAAAAGCTTTCTTCAAATGTCCGAATTGCAGACAAGAATTCGAATCCGCAATCATTCACGTTACCAATTCTGTAGATAATGGCAATACCAGTTGCCCTGTTTGCGCAGGGAAAAAGATTGTCCCCGGCATTAACGATTTGGCTACCAAGTGTCCAAAAGCCGCTGCTATGTGGAGCAACAAAAACGAGCGTTCCGCTATGGAAGTCACTGCTGGGAGTCAGAGAGATGCTCTCTTTGTATGTCCTGATTGTAAAAAGGAATTCAAAGCAGCAATCTCTAGTGTGGTCAAGTCTGTAAAAAACGGCTTCACTGGTTGTTACGATTGCAGCATGCGGAGAATCAACGCTATCTCCAAGCCGGAGTGGTTTTACACGCGCCCCATGCTGGCATTTGCCGGTGAAAACGGAATTCCTAATCCTTTTTTTGATGTGCGAAACATTTTTGGAGAAAATAGCCTCTTGGGGTTGGATTTTGTAGACCACATTCAGAAGCTTTGCGCTGAATACAATGGCAACACATGGCACGGAGATGATGAACGTACTGCAAGAGACCGTTTCAAGTTCGAAGCGGCTCGCAAAGCAGGATATGCAATGATTCGCATTCTGGAGCCGGGGCTTGAAGTCCTTGACCCCAAGTACGACATCGTTATGCCCGAAGGATTTAGGCACGGTAATGCGTACATTCCAGAAATCATGGAAGAAGTTGGTCGCAAAATCATCCATCTGTTGGAAGAGATTTACGGTCGCAAGGCTTCTCCTGAGATTTGGGCATTGAACAACTTCAAGGAATTTGAGGCTTGGTACAATGCCAACAAGAAAGAACTTGAAACCAATGCACGGAAGAAAGGTCCGAAGAGCAAAACCGCAGCAAAGAAAGCTGCCTGATAGATTACAAGACCGCTGACGTATCAGTCGTCTTTTTATATAGATAGCACATCCTGCCGTCTGCCCTAACCGGGTGGACGGCTTTTTCTTTTGCCAACTACTTGCCATACGTCAATTTCATGCATGAATTACAAAATAGTAACCGTTCCATACAACCGCTGGCGATAACTACCAGTTGTAGTGTATTTGATTGGACTTCCAAATTCTATTTTATTCGCACATATTGCAACTTACGGTTGTATTTGCTATACTATTAACAACCAATAACAACCAGCAGAACATAAATAACAACCAACAGGTGTTGCAGCGGACGGAGGAGGCCAATCGTGGCGAGTGAACGAATCATTCTTCATTGTGACATGAATTGCTTTTATGCAAGCGTGGAGATGGCCTATAACCCAAAGCTGCAGGGTAAGCCGATTGCAGTATGTGGTGACCCGGAAAGGCGAAACGGCATCGTGTTGACTGCCTCGTATCCGGCCAAACGGATGGGCGTGAAAACCGGGATGGCACTCTGGGAAGCGCAGCAGCATTGCCGTGACATCATCTTTGTTCCGGCTCATTATGACCTATATACCAGGTACAGTGGGTATACCAGAGAGATATTCCTCAGATACTCTGACATGGTCGAACCGTTTGGCTTGGATGAAGCATGGCTCGATTGTACCGCAAGCCGGTCTCTCTTTGGAAGCGGGGAAGAGATAGCCAAGAAAGTATCTGATACCGTGAAGAATGAACTGGGCATTACCTGTTCCATCGGAGTGAGCTGGAATAAAGTCTTTGCCAAGTTGGGGTCTGATTACAAGAAGCCAGATGCCACCACCGTTATATCAAGGTCAAACTGGAAAGATATTGTGTTCCCGCTGCCTGCCACGGACCTTCTGTATGTTGGGTCCAGAACGGGGAAAAAGTTATCAAGCTACTGTATCCATACAATCGGTGATTTGGCGACCGCCAATCCAAACTTTCTGAAAGAAAAATTCGGGAAAATCGGCCCGATGCTTTGGGGATTCGCAAATGGCCTTGATACAGGAGCAGTAGCAAAATACGATGGCAGGGAAGCTCAAGCACCTATCAAAAGCGTTGGGAACAGTTGGACCACGCCAAGAGACCTCCTAACTGATGGGGACGTCTGGATAGTGCTTTATCTTCTTTCGGAGAGTGTTGCGGCCCGCCTCCGGGAAAATCATTTCCAATGTCGGGGAGTAGAAGTGAGTCTCCGAGATTCCAGCCTTTTCAGCTTTGAGCGACAAGTCAAGCTGCCTCAGCCAACGATGCAGGAAAAGGATATTGCGGAGGCAGCTTACCAGCTGTACAAGAAGAACTACCGATGGAGTGAGCATCTTCGCTCAGTTGGCGTGCGTGCCATTGACCTGCGGTCGGATACCGAGCCGAATCAGATATCTTTTGAGTATAGTGCCGAAAAGCAAGAGGAGACTGAACGACTCGAATCCGCAATCGACGGGATACGAAATCGGTTCGGATACTACTCCGTGCAGCGAGCCGTCATGTACAAAGACCGGTTTCTCTCGCATTGCGATGCAAAGGGAGACCACACCATACATCCACACGGATATTTGCAGGGGAGTATCTAATTCATGCCAGAACAAAGAACCAAGAAATATGTCGAGGTCGTCGCCGATTTCTCTCCTGAAGGTATTCTGACCCCTCAGACGGTCATCTGGGACACAGGTCAGAAATTTGACATCACCTGCATCTCAGAAGTATTGCCGCGTAAATACTCAAAGACCGGCGGCGTTGGGGTACGCTATACCTGCCAGATAGGAAGAGCCAAAACATACTTGTACTATGAGGTAGACAAGTGGTTCGTCGAAGCAAAGGAGGGTCACTGTGAATAGCAAGTATCGAGAGCAGACCTGCTGCTTTGTCGGGCACAAGGATATCCCACCGGGAGAACAGCTCAAAATATTAGCCAGGGTAGAGCATCGGCTCATTCCACTCATTCAGCAGGGGGTCACTTACTTTGGCGTTGGAGGCTCTTTAGGGTTCGATGCCCTCATGGCAGATATGCTGGTTTCCCTAAAAGCTTCACATCCCAGGATTCGTATCATTGAAGTATTGCCTTTTGAGGGATACCGTTCTAAATGGAGCTTGGAACAGCAGCGGCACGCAGAGAAGATAGACAAACAGGTGGATAAGATTGTCTATGCGGCGAAAGAGCCAAGCAGGGGAGTATATCTTTTAAGAGACCGGCATTTAGTGGATTGTTCTGCCTATTGCATCTCCTATTGTACTAGAAATACAGGAGGAACAGCATATACGGTAAAATACGCTCTGGAACATGGCGTAACGGTGTATAACGCTTCCAGTTTCAACGTGAGCGCCTTGCTTCAGGCTCAGCCGCTTGGGAAGAACGAACAGGTAGTGTCTTCGCACAAAATATGAGGGAGATTTCCTGGCATTTGGAAAAATACCCCTAGGACTTTGAGCTTTGCTGCACAAAAACAAGCCTCCGCTCTTTGGCGGGGGCTCTTCTTGTATTCTCAAAAACGTTGAATTCAATTTCACTGAATTCCGATTCAACATTATTTGGCGTGGCTCAGCTTGGCCCGGCAGCACGATGCCATGGCGGCCGAACACAATGATTCTCCAGAACGGAATTCTCGACGTTCGGTGCGAATCGTATATAATCTAAATAGTAAACACAAAAAAGAGAGGTGAAGAGCCATGAAGGTCTTAGTCATTCCAGATTGCCATTTGAAACCCTGGATGTTTGCGCAGGCAAATACCATCATGAAAAAAGGCATTGCAGACAAAGCTGTCTGTCTTATGGACCTGGCAGATGATTTCGGGGTACATGATGATGCGCAGTATCTGGAGACCTATGAAACCGCAATCACGTTTGCCAAGGAACATCCAGATACTCTCTGGTGCTACGGGAACCATGACCTGAGCTACATTTGGGGAGAGCCGGAAACCGGATTTCATCCGGAAAAGAGAGGACTCGTGTGTCAAGAAATTAAAAAGTTGACAAATGCCTTGCCAAAGAAAAGTCAGCTTGCATATATCCACAAAATTGACAAAACACTTTTCATGCACGGCGGCCTTGCAAATCTCTTTGTTCAGCTCCGGGTAGCACCACAGAACCGAAAAAATGTTCTCGCGGCTGTCAAAGCTATCAACCAAATGAGTTGTGAAACAATGTGGGCAACAGATTCTCCTATCTGGTATCGCCCGCAGCTGTCTCCAAATCAGAATGCAAAACGTTTGTATCGCGGCGGCGAATATCTGCAAGTGGTAGGACATACGCCGGTCAAAGAAGTGTATCTGGAAGGCGGAGTACTTTCCTGTGATACGTTTTCTACTTATCGTGATGGAACCCCATACGGGTCACAGGCTTTTTGTATCGTGGATACCATTACTTTGGAGTTTGAGACAGTTAAAGGCGGATGAGTGCCGATAAAACAAGCGTTGAGAGAAACGGTGCTATATGCTATAATATTTTCAAGTTCAAGAACCACAGCCGATACAATCTCAACGAAGAGCTTGATACCTGCTTGAAACTGCACAGCAATAAAAAGCAAATATCAAATAACAGAAATGCAGCTTAAAGAGAAAGGCTGCCATATAAAATAGCAAGAAACGTTTGCAAAAATAACAATCAGCGCGAAAGGGACGTCCCTTTCCTTACGGAGAAGAACTCCGTAAGGAAAGGGACGTCCCTTTCCTTACGGAGAAGAACTCCGTAAGGATGGGTTCTGGCTGCTTCCTGCGCTGCGCGGGGGTGGCACATCTGGGCAAACTGATTGACCTGTATTCTTATCCGGTCAGAACGGCAATGCGGTTTCTGCTGGAAGATAAGACGACAGGTGAAAATATAATCTGGGCAACAAATACTTATGAACGATACGGCGATGGCTATCGGCAGGATAATCAAATCACGCCGGAGCTGATTTCCGGGGTATATGCCAATCTTATCCAGCCGCGCATTTTGAAAGCGGAAGAAGAACAGGCGGCAAGAACGAAATCCAAAGCCGAGGTCTTTACGCCCTCTTGGGTCGTCTGCTATATGAACAATAAATGCGATGACGATTGGTTTGGACGCGAGAACGTATTTAATACGCTGAACGGTGAACACTGGGAGCCAACGAAAGAGCCTGTTTACTTTGAGAAAGAACGGGATTGGCAGCGGTATGTTGATTCTCGGCGGCTGGAAATCACCTGCGGCGAGGCCCCTTATTTGGTATCCCGCTATGATGCCGCTACCGGCGAAGAATTTCCGATTGAAAACAGAATTGGGATTCTGGACAGAAAGCTGCGGGTCGTAAACGAGAATACCAATAATGAGGCTGACTGGCTGAAATGGACGCGGCGAGCCTTTGAAAGTGCCTACGGCTACGAATATCAGGGTGACAACCTGCTTGTTGCCCGTATCAACCTGCTGATGACCTTCGTGGACTATATGCAGGAGCGATGGCAGCGGGAGCCGACTGCCAAGGAACTGAACCAGATTGCCAATGTAATCTGCTGGAACATATGGCAGATGGACGGCCTAAAAGGGACGATTCCGGGCAAAGAACTGTACATATCAGACGACTACGAGCAGCTATCCCTGTTTGCAAGTGACTTTGAACAGGAAACACTGTTCGATGAGGCGGCTAAGCAAAATAAGAAATACGAATGTAAAATCCGTGATTGGCGTGCTATGCGGACAATTTCTTACAACCAAATGAAAGGAGAAAAGTGACGATATGAAGTTCGATTATGCAATTGGCAACCCTCCGTATCAAGATACGGGTATTGGTGATAATACAAAGGCTCCTTCTGTTTATAATTATTTCTTGGAATCTGGCTTCGAAGTGGCAACGGTAGTCGAAATGATTCATCCGGCACGTTTTTTGTTCGATGCTGGTGATACCGATAAAAAGTGGAATAGAAAAATGCTTTCTGACCCACATTATAAAGTCTTGTACTATAGACCGCTTAGTGCAAGCATTTTCCCGAACACAGATATTAAAGGCGGTGTCGCAGTTACCTATCGTGACAAGCGAAAAGATTTCGGACCTATAGAGCACTTTTTTAAGGAACCAGAACTCAACGGCATTGCAAAAAAGATACTTCATGCGGAAGATTTTATTGCTTTTAGCACAATAGTGTATTCGCCAGTGGCTTATAAATTTACACAGTTGATGCATGACGAAAATCCGCAACTAAAGGCAAAACTCAGTAAGGGAAATGAATATGAAGTAAAAACCAATGTCTTTGATTCTATTCCAGAAGTGTTCTACTCTCAAAAACCAGCTAATGGCGAATATGTGTCAATCCTTGGGCGAGTAAATAATGCGCGTGTTTATAAGTACATTAAACGAGAATATATAGACAATAAAACCAATTTGAATTACTACAAAGCGGTCATGCCAGAAGCAACCGGAATTGGTAAATTTGGTGAAGCAATTTATCCTCCTCATGTTGAAGGCCCGAATGTAGGATTTACACAGACATTCATCAGCATGGGACGATTTGAAACTTCTGATGAAGCAGAGCGTGTTGTGAAATATATAAAGACAAAGTTTTGCCGTGCAATGCTTGGGACATTAAAAGTTACGCAGCACACATCGATTTCTGCATGGAAGAATGTTCCTTTACAAGATTTCACCCCCAACTCTGACATTAACTGGTCGGCTTCCATCCGCGACATTGACCAGCAACTATACAAGAAGTATGGTCTTTCACAGCAGGAAATCGACTTCATCGAATCTCATGTAAAGGAGATGGCATAATATGAGCACTAAAATCGTCATCAAAACAACGGACCGCGTTGTTCCGATGATTTATGCCTATACCACTCCTGAGATTGCCCGCCATAACGGTTGGACGAAAATCGGCTACACCGAGCAGGATGTAGACAAGCGATTGAGCCAGCAGACCCATACTGCCGATGTGGAATACAAAGAAGAATGGCGCGGCAATGCTACATTCGAGGATGGCTCCGGCGATACATTTACCGATAAAGATTTCCACCGCTATCTGCGCAAGCTGAACATTGAGAACGACCCCAAGAACGAATGGTTCCATGTGACGGGACCTGTTTCCCGCAACCACTTCTATGATTTCCGTGCGAATCGCGGTATTTTGCAATCGCTGACCGCCGCAACTCCGTATAATCTGCGTGAGGAGCAGGAGGATGCGGTAGAGAAAACGCTGGATTACAGCCGCCTGCATACCAAGGGTGAATACCTCTGGAACGCAAAGCCGCGCTTCGGCAAAACACTTACGGCCTATGAGCTTTGCAAACAGATGGACGCAGACACGGTCCTTATCGTGACGAACCGCCCTGCGATTGCAAACTCGTGGTATTCCGACTACGAGAAGTTCCTCGGTCCCGATTCCGGGTATCTGTTTGTGAGCGATACCAGCTCCCTGCAGGGGAAGCCTTTTGTTGTGAGCCGCAATCAGTATCTGGATATGCTGAACAACGACGACTACAAGTGCATCGAGTTCGTCAGCTTGCAGGACCTCAAAGGCTCCATTTACTTTGGCGGTGAATTTGAAAAGCTGAAAGAAGTCAATGACATTCATTGGGATGTTCTGATTATTGACGAAGCCCACGAGGGCGTAGATACCTACAAGACGGATGTGGCGTTCGACCATATTGACCGCAACTTTACGCTGCATCTGTCCGGCACGCCGTTTAAGGCCATTGCCAGCGAAAAATTCAAAGAGGACGCCATCTATAACTGGACCTATGCCGACGAGCAGAAGAAAAAACGCGATTGGCAGGGTGACCAGAGCGAGCAGAATCCCTACGCGAATCTGCCGCAGCTCAATATGTTCACCTATCAGATGTCCGAGGTCGTTCGGGATGAACTGAAGCAGGGCATTGAAATCAACGGCGAGACAGAAGAATGGGCGTTTGACCTAAATGAGTTTTTTGCAGTCAATCAGGCCGGAAACTTTGTGCATGACAGCGCTGTGGACAAGTTCCTTGATGCGCTGACTACACAGACTAAGTTCCCGTTCTCCACACCGGAATTACGCGATGAATTAAAGCATACGCTTTGGCTGCTGAACCGTGTGGACAGCGCCAAGGCTCTAGCCCGCAAGCTGAACAACCATCCTGTTTTCAAGGATTACAAGGTCGTCGCGGCAGTGGGTGACGGTAGATTGAACGATGATGATTCTGCCAAGAAAGCGTTTGACAGCGTGACCGAGGCTATCGCCCAGAACGACAAGACAATTACGCTGTCTGTCGGACAGCTCACCACGGGCGTTACGATTCCAGAATGGACTGCTGTGCTGATGCTGAGCAGCATCAAGAGTGCATCCCTGTATATGCAGGCGGCGTTCCGTGCGCAGAATCCGTGCTTGTTCCACGACAAAGGCAAGTTCTACCGCAAGGAGAATGCTTATATCTTCGACTTCGACCCTGCGCGAACCCTTATGATTTTTGAGGAGTTCGCAAATGACCTGTATGCCAGCACATCCGACGGGCGCGGAGATACCGAAACCCGCAAAAAGCACATCAAGGAACTGCTGAACTTCTTCCCGGTCATCGGTGAGGATGAAGACAGCGAGATGGTGGAGCTGGATGCCGAAAAGGTGCTTTCTATTCCGCGAAAGATTCGCTCCACAGAAGTTGTGAATCGCGGATTTATGTCCAACTATCTGTTTCAGAATATTTCCAATATCTTCGGCGCTCCGCAGGAGGTCGTGGACATTATTACAAAGTTCCCCCCCGTGGACGAGCCGAAAAAGCAGGAAGTCAAGAAAGAAGATTTGGACCGCGTCCATGTGGATGAAAACGGCGATGTCAAAGTAGATGAGGGCTATGTTATCGGTTTGGCTGATGACATTTTTGGCGATAAAATCTATGATACTGTCGGCGAACAGGTCACGCAGGCTATTGATAAAGTCGCCGTTGACAACCAGCCCAAGGATAAGGCGCTGGAAGCGTTGCAGGAGGCTTTCAAGGCGCAGGCTGTTAAACCCATCGTGGCTGCTGCCACCTCCAATTACGGCACGGAAATCAAGGCTTCGGATGCCAAGCGTGTAGAGAAGAAGCTGGGCGAGGATGCGGACCGTTTGGTGGCGCGGACTTACGGCGACTATCGTATCGAAACCAACCAAATCGAAAAAGAACGCCATGAGCAGTTGGCTGCTGCTGCGCCCCACGAACAGGCAAAAATCAATCAGGAATTCGACCAGAAAAAGGCAGAGGCTACTGAAAAGCTGAAAACAGCTTTGAATGATACGGTCAGCAGCTTCGTGGAAGATGCCGCCAAAGAGACTGTCCGCAGCTATGAGACACAAATCGAGGAACGCAAAAAGAACGATGTGGAAGATACCATCCGCGACCATCTACGCGGTTTTGCCCGCACGATACCGTCATTTCTGATGGCCTATGGCACAGAGGATACCACTCTTGCCAACTTCGACCAAATCGTTCCCGATGAAGTTTTCCAAGAAGTCACCAGCATCACGCTGGAGCAGTTCCGTTTCCTGCGCGATGGCGGTGATTACAAGGATACCGCCACAGGCGAAACGAAGCACTTTGACGGGAAGCTGTTTGATGAAGTCGTGTTTGATGATTCCATCAAAGAGTTCCTGCGGTTAAAGCGTGAACTGGCAAACTATTTTGACCCGGCGAACGAAAAGGACATCTTCGACTACATTCCGCCGCAGCGCACGAACCAAATCTTTACCCCGAAAGCAACCGTGGCAAAGATGGTATCGCTTTTGGAAGAAGAAAATCCCGGATGCTTTAATGACCCGGACAAGACCTTTATTGACCTGTACATGAAATCGGGCCTGTACATTACCGAAATCGTGAAGCGTCTGTACCAGAGCGAAGGCATGAAAGCTGCGTTCCCGAACTCCAAGGAGCGGCTCGAACACATCTTTGAAAAGCAGGTCTACGGTCTGGCTCCGTCCGAAATTATTTATCGCATTGCAACCAACTATATTCTTGGGTTCTCTGAGGAGCATAACGGAAAGCAGTATAACTTTCGTATGTGCGATGTATTGCCTTATGCAAAGGATGGGACGTTGAGCGAAAAGCTGGATGAGTTATTTGGATAAAACAGTATAGGAATATAGCTAAGCCGCCAAGCGAGTGAAATCGTTTGGTGGCTTTTCTTTTTGCTACGGAAAAGTAGACATTGTACTTGTCATGAGCTTGTTGCATACTTGCTACGAACTTGCTAAAAACTTGCTAAGCACTTGCTACGCTTCACCTCGAAGCAAGTTCATTTTTTTGCGCGAAAGAATATCGGATAAGTGACGCTTCCTACTCGTATGACCGAAAGAAAACATGCAAAGACTCTACCATTCTGGTAGGGCTTTTTTGCTGCCCAAAAAGTTGAAAAAATGTCGCAAGCGAGCCGCTGAAACCTCAGAATTTTGTCGCAGCCTTTCCGAATATGAGATGTATCTCACAAAAGCGAAATGCGCTGCTTCGTATCTGTGGTGAGACAATCGGAACAGGCGAATAGCAAAATCTCAGCTGCCGCAAATGCTGTCAAGTTCAAATCACAACTCCCAAAAGTTTCGTTTGGGAAAGCCTGCATTAAAAGTTTCGTTCTGGAAAATGCAGAGGGGAAAGGAAAATGTCGAAGCATATATGCACTGATTTTCTTCTTGCTATTTGTGCAATCCGCTCAAATTGGCGATAAATATTCCCAAAATAAATAAGTCAAAGTGCTTTTGGTGTATAATGGCTCTGACAAACAGAAAAAAGGAGAACACTATGAAAAAGGTTGTATCATTAGCACTTTCGACTTTGCTCGTCCTCTCGTTGGCTGCCTGTGGCAAGGCAGACAGTTCTGCTGCAGCCTCAAGTGAATCCAAGTCAAGTGCTTCGTCGTCAAGTGCTTCGTCAAATAGCACTTCCAATAGCACGCAAGATTACAGCCCTGACGGGATTAAAGTAGGAGAGACATATACTACAGAAGACGGCAAAACATATGAAAGGGTGTGGAACGGCACAGGCAGCGATTTACCCACGCCGTCCCCCGAACCCAAAATTACATACGATAATGATTTCCAGGCACAAACACTTGTTGATAATGAAGAATGCACCATTATCTTGCAGAGCGTAGGCTACGATGATGATTACGGCTATTATTGGAAGCTTTACTTCAAGAATAAGACATCAGATAAAAAACTCGGTTACTCGTTTGGCGACTGCACATTGAATGGCGTGGATGCGAGCCTTTGGCTTACGAGTGTTGAACCTGGTCAAGACGAAACGGAGATTCATCATTGGGAAAGTTCCGGGCTTAAAATTTATAACATCAATCCGCAGGATATCAATACGGTAAGTTTTTATCTCAATGTTTATAACGAATTAGATGATGCTGTCCCACGACATGACCTTGTTGATGACGATTTCGTGGTTTATCCAAAAGGGGAAGAAAACGCAACCGAGCCAAAGCATGAAACTCAACCCACAGACCTCGTACTGGCCGACAATGACGCTTGCACTCTGATGATTTGTGGATTTGACCCCGATGGCCTGGACGGTTACACGGCTAAAGCTTACATCGAAAACAAAACAGATAAAGAAATCATGCTTGCCTTTAGAAGTGGAGGTTCCATAAATGGCTTTGAGTGCTTCCCTGAAACAGATACAATGGGAATTGATGCGCACACTAATGCCTATGTAGACATCTACTATCGCGATTATTTGGATACTTATGAGGCCAACGGTAAAGACCCCACCTCTATCACCGAAATGGTGATGCCAATCGTTATAAACAATTTCAATACTCGGGACATCTATGTAGATGAGACTTTCACTATCAACCCTCAGACAAATTCCGTGACAACATCGGAATAATTTGACGCCCTCCTGCGATTAAAATTGTTGGCTTTCCCAGACTTCATTTGCAATTTTGCAAATAAAGTTTCATTCTGGAAAACACGGTGGAAAAGTAAAATGCCGAAGCGCTTTTGATGTATAATAGCCTTATACAAAGAAAAAAGGAGAAAATCATGAAAAAGGTTGTATCATTAGCACTTTCGGCTTTGCTTGCCCTTTCCCTGGCCGCCTGTAGCAGCTCTAACACTACCAGTACTGCTGCCAGCAGTGCAGCTACATCTGATGCTGCATCCTCCGAGGAAAGCACCAGCGACTCTTCAACGAGTACTGCAAGTAGTGCTGCCGATAATGCAACGGCTGAACCCGACATCCAGTTCGATGAGAGCTTCCAGCCACAGACGATTGCCGACAACGATACCTGTACCATCATCTTGCAGAACGTGGGTTATGATGACAGCTATGGCTACTACTGGACCGTTGATTTCCAAAATAAAACGGATGACAAAACTCTTTGCGCTATCACAAGCAGCTCGTCCTTGAATGGAATCCCGGCAGATACCAGTTGGTTCCCGGAAATTGGACCAGGAGTGAAAACCACCGAGGTCGTTTCGTGGGATAAAGCAGGACTGGAAATCTATGGAGTGAAACCGCAAGACATCGATACCGTCAAACTTCATATCGATGTCTATGATGAAGCAGAATGGGATGTGTCGAATCGTGATGACCCTGTCGATGATGACTTTGTGATTTATCCGAAAGGTGAAGAGAACGCGACAGAACCAAAACACGAGATTCAGCCCACGGATATTGTGCTGTTCGACAATAATGCCTGCAGCATGGTCATTTGCGGATTCTATTCCGACAGCTTCATGGGCTATACGGCGAAAGCCTACTATCAGAACAAGACGGATGACCGTATCGATATCATTTTGGACAAAGGCTCTATCAACGGCTTTGAATGTACCCCGGAAGGAGCGGCACTACTGGAACCACATTCCAACGCCTATGTTGACATTCGTTGGCAAGAATATGCTGAAACTTATGCAGAGAATGGCAACGACCCAACATCCATCACAGAAATTGTAATGCCAGTTTTTGTGAGAAAAGACACAGGGAACAATACGGTATACATTGATGCCACTTATTCTATTGACCCGCAGGCAAGAACTGCAACGCCGATAGTGAACCCCCAATGATAGTCGCATGATTTTCCGAAACCAAAAAACTTCTGGAATAGCAGCAAAACTTTTCTGAGTTCAGAAAACTTTTGGCATTTTTGGAAAAAGTTTTCTGGAATGGGAAAACTCTCCGGCTTTTTGGAATGAAAAAATAAAAGCGCTCACCATTTTTCGGTGGGCGCTTTTCTTCATAAATCAGGGCAAGGAGACCCGCGACTTTAGTCGTGGGTTATTGACTCTTCAGTTTTCTTTTTCAGCCATTGTCTTCTCACAAACGGCGTGACATAAGTTTCATCACTCTTCAGCTCATAGCCATAGCTTTCAGCTATCAGGATGGCACGTTCGCTTGCTTTCTGTCCGGCAGGCAGGTGGCGAATGAAACCATTGATGTTTTTGGACGAAGCATCATATTTGGACTTGTCGAACACCCGCAGCGGCTCGTCGTCACCATTGCCTTTCTTGCGATAATCGCGGGGCTTTCCGCCAATCATCAGACAATGAATCCCGAATGGAGCATCCGCGTGTGTCACAAACGAAGACCGGAACGACGCATCAGTGGGCAGGACATCCGGCAAATCACAGGCGAGAGAAGTGTACAGCCAGAGAATCAGATTCGTGACGCTGTCAACCAGCTCTGGAAATTGAGCTCGGTCAGTCAAAATATAAAACCACTCGGTGCTTGTGTTATAGTATCCGGCCAGGTCACCGAACTTGGTTACGATTTTATACAGACACACAATCTCGTTGTCGCGGCAAGTCTCTTTCAGCTTAATTTCCTGTATCAGCTGGCAGGCATCAAACTGAAACAATGCACCGTTGGCGGGAAGAGTTCTGCGGCGATGGTGCAGCGTATCTTTCAGAAACTCTGTCGTATATTTGGGTGAGATGGACTTTGGCCACCAGGACCACATGTTCGGAGTATTCTCAATCAGCGGCTTGTCCGGCAGCATGTCCACGGTATACTCGTTCACATAGGTAGCCATCGAAAGGACTGTGTTCGTATACAGATGTGAGAGCAAAGCGAGGTTGTTGATGCTGTCGAAGTCGGCAACGTCCTCATAACCATAACGCTTATAGTACGAAAAGACCATATCCAAGCGTCTGTCTTCAGAAATCTGAGATTCACATTTGTCGTATGGCCGATTGTTGAAAAGAGCATCACTATAATAGACAGGAACATCGGCGAGGGGATAGGGGTCCCGGATGATGATTGGCTCGTTCTCAGTTGAGATACCGACAATGTTGTTCACAATATCGAATTCCTGAGGCTTGAGGTATTCGCTCCCCTGCATCAGCATATCGATTACCGCGTACAGGACAGAATCATTACGTTCCACATTTCCGTCAATGGATAATCCTGAATGAACACATTCCTGCGCATAAGCAATAGCCTTGAAATACAGAGCATAGTCCTTATTCTTCTTGATGGGCTTTGTGAGCCCCTGCAAAAACTGATGATAGCCTTTAATGAACTTGTCGGGGTTTGCCATGGCAAGCTCTACCTGAGAGCTGACGGCCTCAATGATGGGTTTGCACTCCTCAGCTTCACGGACCAGGTGAAAGAGGAAAGTAGATGCTTTCCCAAAATCCATGTCATGCAATGTCGTCGCAACCTGGCAAGCGCTGGACAGGGTTCTTCTCTGAAATACCCAGATAGACTCGCCCTTGCTCCGATACTTCTTATCCCATACCGGTGCGTATTTATCGACTAAGGTATTACCGAAATCTTCCTGCACTGCCAAAACACCATTTTCGTTCTGCACAGTATCCTCCTCATAGTTTCAGCTGCCCTACACAGCTCTGCGCAGTGGGCAGTAGTTTGTGGGTTATCTCGTTGCGGAAATACTTAGGGCCCACGGCCCACATCCCGAACCGCACACGGTCTAAAGCATCTGCATCCTTGAGAATCGTATATAGCAGCCACACCCGTTCTTTGTCCCGGATATTGGATACTTTGAGGTCTGCAAGAGCCTTGCGGTCATCCAAGCAATGGTACTCGATGAGGAAAGCAGTTGCCGAATTGCAGTCGGAGGCTGTGTCATAATAAATGTCCCTAGACTTTGCTCCGTGACTGTCATCGACATCATCGTTTGTCCGCCCAATATCATGATAAAGAATCGCATCACATAGCTGGTGGGATTCTTTTTTTGTTAAGGCAATGCCCTGAACCTGAACCAAAAGCAGCGCATCAAAGAGAACTCGCAGCGTATGCTCGGCGTTGTGCTCCTCATCATTAGCCCGGCCATAAGCATCATACAGAGTGGAAATGCGGCTCCGGTAGCGCTGGTAGAGAGGGTAGAATGCCTGAATTTCATCTGTCAGGGCGTTAATGCCGTATAGTGTATCGACCTTTCTATCTTTTACGGCAGCCGGTGGGACAAGAACCTCTTTTTCTTCATCATTCGGGAAATACTCGATAATGTCACATTTGCTGACATGGGCAGTGATGATTCTGCTGTTCTCGAGACTCGGGATGCGGCAGGCAAAGAAACAGGCTGCCTTGTAGCTTGTGGTCCAGGAGAAAGATTTCTCGTATGGAGTTGATTTGCTTCCTTCCCCACGATAGATGGTCACAATATCCGGCAGGCTGGATAGCTTCTTTTCAGTGTTCTGCTTTTGTTTCTGAGACTTTCCAGAAAAGACTTTCTGAAGGTTTTCCTCTTTGAGAGCCGAGAACCCAAAATCACTGGTACGATAGAAGTCCAAAAAAAGTGCGTATAGATTCTCACCCGGACTGGACAACTCAATGTATTTAGAAAGAACCGATACACGCAGGCTGTCTTCCAGGGAAAAGAGGTAGCTGCGAATGAAGGGGGCGTTCCCCGATGAGATTATCTCAGCCATATCCAGAACTCTCTGCTGGAGTTTCTCGTCCGATTCGCCGTTCACAGCCAGACGCTTGTCGCCATAAATGTTTAGAGAAAGAACGATGGGAATGGCCGGATTATCGAGTTCGCAGTAATAGAGCGGGGCCAACATATTGCGAGCGGCATAAATCCTGCTGATGGGCAGTCTCGGATACTTCTTAGCAAATTCGTTAGCCGTTAAGCCGACACTGTAGCCTTCTTTGTAGTACCGTTCAATATCCGCGTTCGTCTGCACTGCAGTAAGGGGAAGCATCGTATCAAGACTTGCTTGGTTGATGCTTACAAGAATATCCCCGACCGTCATTGTTTTTCTCCTCCCACAATTCTTTCTAACATAATTATATCATATTTTACAGATGGACGGGCCAAAATCGCAACTTTGTTCATGAATACTTAACCTTTATGCACGAGATTTATTGTTGCCCTAATATATAAAACGAGAGCCCCGTCATCTTGGATGGGGCTCTTGAGTTGTAGCTGGAGGTGTATCTCATTTTGTGCCAGGGGTATTGTATGGCAGTTTTCGAAAATGAGTGCAAAAAAACAAACACCAGAAGTCAAACTCAAAAATATCTTAGTCTTGGCAAGTTTACCCTTGCGCCGCTGTGCGAACCTCATAAAATAGAAATTGTACAAGAGAAACGGCAAGTGACGTTCATCGCGATTGTAGTTGGTCGCCACGAATCGATGCCGTGTCTGCTTGCGCATAATTACCTCTTTTCGAAGCCCACAGGTCATTCTCTCACCTGTGGGTTTTGTTTATTGCGGAATCGTGCGAATTGCAGACAATTAAAGACAGAGCGATTGTGAGATGGGGCGATACCGATGCAGTAGGGATGAGAATCTTAGCAGCTAAAAAACTGAATATGGAGAAACAAAAATTATGGTATACGTGATTGGAATTGTAGCAGCCCTGATTATTCTCTTTGGATTTCTCTGCTACAAGAAAGCTCCGCCCACGGAGGCTATCGTTGTAACTGGCTTTGGCCTGTCTAAGCCTAAAGTGGTTTGCGGAAAGGGTACATTTGTTCTGCCCGTTCTCCAACGGGCTGACCGACTGAATATGCGCCTTTTGAAAATCGATGTCAAGACTCCTGAAACAGGTGTTAAGACGAAGAACGGCGTAAGTCTCTGGATTGACTCTGTTGTCACGATTCAAGTCTACAGCGAAAACTCTACCGTTCTGGATGAAGAAGTGAAGGCATCCGGTCTGAAAGACGCCAAGGCGTACATCATGTCCCGACAACAGGCAGCCATCTCGAACTTTCTGGGCATGAACGAGCAGGGCATCAATGAGAAAGTTAATGACGTTCTGCAGGGCAATTTGCGTGAGATTGTCTCTGACATGACCGTTGACCAAATTCTGACGAACCGCAAGCAGATGGCTGTGAGCGTTATCGAGAATGCTCGCCCCGACCTTGCTAAGATGGGACTTGAGGTCGTGACTTTTAACGTCCAGGATATCAGGGATGCGGTGGATGTTCAGGGCCACAACCACGGCGTCATCGAGGCTATCGGCATTGAACAGGAAGAGCTTGTGAAAAAACAGGCTGAAATTGCCCGTGCTCAGGCTGCCCGTGATGTAGCCTGCGCGAAGGCCGATGCTGAGATGGCTGCAAATGCCAAGGAAGTTGAAGCGCAGACTGCGATTGCAAAACGCAACAATGAATTGCAGCTCGCCAAGGCAAAGCTGAAAGCTGAAGCTGATAAAGCTGCGGCTGACGCAGATGCTGCCGGTCAGATTCAGATGAATCTCCGCGCCAAAGAAATCAAAGAAGCGGAAGCGGATGCTGAAATCGCCAAGCAGAAGAAAATGGTAGACCTTGCCGCACAGGAAGCCGAGGTCCAGCAACGCAAACTGGATGCGGAAGTCCGCAAACAGGCAGATGCTGACCTGTACCGCCGCCAGAAAGAGGCAGAAGCCAAGAAATATGAGGCGGAACGTGCAGCTGAGGCACAGAAGTTCTCTAAGCAGCAGGAAGCAGAAGGCATTGAGCTTGTCGGTAAGGCAGAAGCTGAAGCGATTCGTCAGAAAGGCTTGGCTGAAGCGGAAGCCATGAAACAGAAAGCAGAGGCATATAAGCAGTATAACGATGCGGCTGTGGCTGAAATGCTCATCAAGGTTCTTCCTGACATTGCCAAGAGCGTGGCTCAGCCTTTGTCCAGCATTGATAAGGTTTCTATCATTGGCGGTGATGCCTCCGGCGTATCCGGCGTTTCCGGGAACGTTCCTATCCTGATGGCTCAAACCATGCAGACGGTGAAAGAAGCGACCGGAATCGACATGGGCGAAATTGTCCGTGCCAACAGCATCCAGGCAAAGACCGACCGCAACATCAACATCATGAATCAAGGCGAACAGCCTATGAATAGTGAAAAGGAAGGAGGTGTCAATGCTATGGAACGCGTAGAAGGCGGCTATCTAATTCATGAGAAGAAACTCAACGGTGAGGAAGTCACTCATTTTCGGCCGGATATGACCGAAGAAGAGAAGGCTATCATGAAAGACAAAAAGGCCAAAGATTAAAGACAACGAATAAAAAGAGGGTGACTCGAAAGAGCCATCCTTTTTTCTGTTGTGACGCAAACGAAAAGTTCATGGTAGCCATCCAATTAGGGTGACTGTCTTTTTTGCATGTTAAGGCTTTGTTGCTGAATCGTGCGAATCGAAGATAATTAGAAGCAAAAGATACTTCGTATCAAGCCCTCTTGATAGCAAATAGAGTAAAACCGGAGAGGTGAAGTTAATGCTCGGCGTGAGTTTGATTATCATAGCAGCGGCTATAGTCTACATGGTCGAAACCTATATCAGCACCTATTACACTATCGAATACATGCACGGAACATCGCTGTTCCTTATCCTCCTTGCGAAATATGGCACGCCAGTCCTGTTCCTGCTGCTCTGCGCCTACATTGCATATCGCAATTTTCTCAAAAAGCAGAAAGCTGCGGCTTCTGCTGCATCTGAACGGTCTACAAGCAAAGAAGAGCTGTATACCAACAAAATTCAAACGGCAGTAAAGACAAAAAGCGTCTTCTCAGAGCAGGCTGACCAAATGCTGTATCAGGTACGGCGCTTCGGGCAAAAAATGGCCGTTGCCTACAGCATGACCCAGGATAGCAAGACATCCGGGGAACAAGCCAAGTGCCTAACGTTATTGGAATCCGCAGAACGTATCTTCTATGACCGACTGGATGACGCGATTCGCTCGGCTTCAATGTTTGATGAAACGGAATACAAGGCTTTCTGTCAAGGCTCTATCTCGTTTGGAAACAAAGAAGAAGCGCAGAAAAAGAAAGAAATCTACAATGGTATCGTAAGTACCGTGGATAAGGTAGTTCATGACAATGAGCGCTTAATCCTCCGATTGGATTCTTTAGCATACGCTCTGAACCAACGTTCTGCCCAGAATCCGTGGGATACAGAGGTTGTGCTCGCAATGTCAAAGCTCGATGCTGTCATTAACAAGACGACGCAGGATATTGAACAGGATGAAGATATCAGTCGTGAGGCTATGAAACGATATAACAACTTGAAAGGAGAAATTTAACGTGACAAAAAAGAACATTTTCCCTGTAGTTGCAACCATTGCTGTGGTAGGCGTTGTTCTCGGAGTATTTTCGATGACGGTGATGAGGGACTCGAATGTCAGCATCAGCACGATGACTTCCGAGCAGGCATATGCCAATTTAAGTAGCAAGATGAAACGTATCGGGGTGCAGGAAGTATCCGTCAATCCGCAGCAGCTTGATGTATCGGAGTTTCTGGACGCAAAAGATGAGTTGCCGAATATCGACTCCTCCTACCCGTTTGTGGTGGAGGGGAACGGTGATGTCAACATTGAAATCTTCTCTTCCGGCGAGAAAGCAGCAGAATCCGGCTCCGATTCTTTCCTGACAAGCATGGCAAAAAAGTTCAATGCCCAGCACAACAAGACTTCCGGAGACAAGACTATGAGTGTCTCCCTGCGCTCCGTTCCGTCCGGTACGGCGGCTGAGTACATCTCGACGGGAAAGTATCAGCCCGAGTGCTATACCCCCTCAAATACGCTCTTTGGCGAGCTGGTGAAGAACGAGGGCGTAGAATTGACCGTTGAGGCTGACCGTCTGGTCGGCAATGTGGCGGGTATTCTCGTATCAAAGAAGACAGGGGATATGCTTCGCTCTGAATACGGTGAAGCGTCTGTTTCTTCCGTTCTGAACGCAACCATCGATGGCAAACTCATGATGGGATACTCGAACCCCTACACGAGTGCTACGGGTCTTAATTTTCTGCTTGAGGCTCTTGCGAGCAGCGGCAGTGATACGATTGTCGATACGGCTGCTGTTGAGAATTTCCAGAAATTTCAAGCGAACGTCCCTCTCGTATCCTTCACGACCCAGCAGATGGTCCAGTCGGCAGACAAGGGCATCGTGGACGGCGTTGTCATGGAGTATCAGTCTTATCAGAATGACCCGACCTTACAGCGCAACTACGAGTTCATCCCGTTCGGTGTGCGGCATGATAACCCCCTGTATTCTATTGGAAGCATCTCGGCCGAAAAGAAGGAAGTTATTGCTGCGTTCGTTTCCCTCTGCGCCCAGAATCAGGCAGAAGCGACGAAGGACGGGTTCAATGGTCTTGACGACTATGCTTATACAGGCAAGGCATACGACGGCAACACCATCGCACAGGCTCAGAGTGTCTGGAAAGAAGAGAAGGATTCCGGTATTCCTATTGTGGCAGAGTTCGTTGTCGATACTTCCGGCTCGATGCGCGGCGAACCCCTGAATGCCCTGAAAACCGCGATGATAAACACCATCCAGTACATCAATGACGACAACTATATCGGCATCATTGGCTTTGACTCGGATGTCAGAGAGTACCTGCCCATTGACCAGTTCTCTCTGGCCCAGAAAACTCTGTATAAGGGTGCCGTGAACTCCCTCGATGCGAACGGCAGCACCGCAATGTACAACGGTCTTTGCGTTGCTATGGACCGCATCTACCAGAAATCTCAGGAACTGGGTGGGAATTGCACGCCCATCATCTTTGTGCTCACGGACGGTGACAACAATACCGGATATGGCTTCTCCGATACGAAGAACATCATTGCCGGTATGGATATCCCCATTTACACCATCAGCTACAACTACGCAGCGGATAGTCTTTCGGAGCTCGCTTCCATCAACGAAGCGGCAGCTATCGTTGGTAACAGCGAGGATATCACCTACAAGCTCCGCAACCTGTTTAACGCAGAGATGTAACTCAAAAGCGCGGTTTTGTCCGCGCAGCTGCTCCAAAAGACAGCCTCCACGCGGCGAGCAGCGGGCAACGGGAGACAGTCCCGGCAAATTGTCTTTGAGACGGAAGGAGGAAGTGCCCTATGCGAGTACAACAAGTTCCGAACTCACCCTATTTCATCCATTACGACGATGAGGGCTTTTGCTGTATATCCAAAAGCAGAGAAAGCCAAGAACCTATCCCGGAATCTGAGATGCAAGCGTTCCTTGATGCAGTAGCCAATGGCCTGCTTTTTATATCGAAAAGGAACGAAAGAGCAGATACCAGCGCATCGACGAGGCCGAAAAAGCAGCTTTTGCCAAAGGCGAAGCGAAAGGTAGGGAGGATGAGCTCCTTTCCACGGTTAGAGAACTGAAAGAAGTACAAGCGTCAAGAGCAGAGTATGAGCGCAAGCTGCAATATGAAGTATATGCTCATCATACTTCGCACACCACGAAAACCGAGTGGGTTCGCCTTGGTCGTGGAGGATGGTGATTGACATGATGGGAAGCATTCCGATTCCGAATATCAGATTTTATCTGACCAGCATCGACGGCAAGAAATGGTCAGTGACAGAATATTATAGAACAGCACCGTTTAATCCCAACAAGGAGACCTACGACTTGTACAAGGCGTTTGCGGAAGCATTCCGAAAAAACGAAATAGAAGAACAGGAGTTTCCGGAAGAACTCAAAAAGGCCGTGAACAAGGCTTACGGAAACGGCTTATATGCCGGGCGGCATAGTGTTGATTTTGGCTGAGCCGAACAAGAAAAGAAGAACGGCACAGGAAAGCGGCAGAACGAATATGAGCATAGCAAAAATCGAAACGGCATCCGGCGTAACGCTGGTTCTCAACGGCAAAACAGTTTTCGCCTCAGATAATATCTCATACTGGATGCAGGGGTCTAAAATTATCGACGAAAACGGTCGGATTTGTGGGAACGTCGAGACTATCCGAGATGCCCTGTGCATAGTCTTGGCAAAGTACGGCGGGCTAAAGGGAAACAGCGCAAAACAAACAAAACCAGTAAAGGCGGTGAGAGCACGGTAGTATATACGAAATCAGGCGTGACGGTGAATTGCTGCGGTAATCTCTTCATTGCATCGGACGGCAAAACTACAGCCTCTGCGGCAGGATGTTGACCTGCAGCGGCAAGGTCATTAGCTACAACTGTCAGTCGAAAGACGAAGCACTGGGTACGGTCGTGGGACTGTACGGCGGTCGAAGGTTCTAGGAGGTACAATATGCAAACGGTCATGACAAACAGAGACGTAGAGCTACGTGTGGAAAGTAGCATCATTTACACAACCGATTCGAAGGCGTTTTGGCGCAGCGGGAATATGCTGGTCGGAAACGGCACGGTCATCAGCTACCAGTGCCGGTCGATGGATGAGGCGGTCGATATGGTCGCCGCCTTGTACAATGGCAGAAAAGCAGAAGCAGCGCAAGCATAACCATCCTGCAAAAATATATGCCGTTCATCTTTTTGGGTGGACGGCTTTTTGTTTTTTGAATACAGCGATTCAGTGGCGAAGCGAGCCGATTTTACCAGCAGTTTGGTATTCTGCGGCATGATTTCCAGCAGTTTGATACTCTGTGGGCAGTTGCACAGCCGTGCAAATTGCATACAATGGGAATTGGAGAACAAAAAGAGCGATGCAAGGATGCATTTGCAATAAATATGGCGGCTGTTTTTGGTATTCGCGAAACAACACGAAATTAAACGAAACGCGAAGAGGATACAAGAAAAGACGAATGAAATCCGGCTGAGGCGGATTATACTTGTGCCGAGTAGTTTGAAGTCCGGACAATGGGACAGCTAAAGTGGTAGAATGAAACTAGGAATACCTAAAATCAGATTTAACCGAAAAAACAAAAACCATGAATGAATAATTGGTTGCTAAAAAGTAACCGCTCGCTTTTATACCCAAACCAACAAATGACCCAAATCTGTTTAGAAAGGATAGGCACAAAATGGCAAGAAGGAAAACAGACGACTTGGAAAATCAGATGTCGCTCATGGACATGATGGCATCGGAAAGCCCCGAATATACCGAAGAAGGCCCGGAAGAACTCTTGGACCCCGGCGAGGACATGGAGGACAGTGAAGGGCAGACGGATAAGCCCTTCAAACTCGTGGCGAACAAGACCACGAAGGCAAAGGCGAGCATCTCCACGCAGGCGTTGAGTGTTGTGAAGGCGGTATATGCTGATACGGTCGAAACGAATTGGGAGGAGTTGTTTGACGGGTTCGACAGACTCTATGCTATCACTTTTTCGTCCGGTATCGAGTTCGTGAATAAGGTCATCAACAAGTTCTCGTATGCGGAAGTCGTGTTCGGATGCGAGAAAATCATCGCCAACGACATTGCTGCCATCATGTCGGTGCAAATCGACAGCGTGCAGCGGCTCGCTAAGTCTAAGTCGGCAGGGAACCTTGCGAACCGCCTCGATGACGGGTCTTTGCAGCTGTATGTATCGCGGGACACGAAATCGCACGAGAAAATCTTTATCTTGGAGAGCGCTGACCATAAGCGTGTCCGAGTCATCACCGGCAGTGCTAATATGTCGGCATCGGCGTTTTGCGGCATTCAGCGAGAGAATATCGTCTGCTTCGATGACGAGGCGGCATTTTCGCATTACAAGGTTCTGTTCGAGACCTTCAAGGAAACCTGCTCCGACAATGTCTCCTATAAGGCAGTCGTGAACACCATGAACCAGGAAGATTATCTGAAAGAGAACATCAAAGAAGTGCCCGTCTTTCAGTCTATTGAAAAGCAGAAGCTTGTCTTTCTGGAACAGGCACAGCCTGAGGATGAGGTCGAATACGAGATAGTTGCCGATGTCAAGAAAATGCAGGAACTCGTCAAGCCAATCATGCCTAAGATGCCGGTACAGGCGAATCGTATTGTAGTGGCAGCGGAACCGATGCGCGTTTTCGGGAAACGATATACCGAGGTGCGGCGTGTGGCAGCTGAGGCAGTTAAGCAGCTCCCGAAATTACATATCGACTATGATGCCGGGACCATGACCTTCAACGACGAGAATATCGACCTCAATCCGAATCTCAGCGAGGTGGCAAAGAACATCAAGAGCATCCAGAAGTTCTTCTCAGGCATGGACTACTTTTACGGCGATGTCGAACAGGCCAAGAAGGACTACTTCAAGTACATGACCTGGTATCTGGCTACTCCGTTCATGGCGTATCTGCGGTATTTCGCATCGAGAAACAACTACGATACGAAGCTGTTCCCGATGTACGGCGTTATATACGGCGACTCAAACGGCGGCAAGACGACCTTTATAAAATTTCTTGTCAAACTCATGTGCGGTGAGACCGTTAAGATGAACACAACGGAGGATTTCACAGCCACAAGAATCGACGGCCTCAAACGAGTTTGTGAGGGACTGCCGCTGAACATCGACGACCTCGCCAAGACCCAGTTTCAGAACCATTCAGAACGGGTAATCAAGAACGATGAATGGGGTATCTCTGACAGGCTCGTGAACTATCCTGCTGTATCTATCACATCGAATAAAATTACCTCGCTGACAAAAGACCTCTCGAAACGCGCTATCATCTGTCGAATTGGTGCTAAAATCGACAACGAGCGCGGTGCCAAGAACTCAAAGCGTGTGAATGAGAGTATGTCGGAGCTGACAACCGCGTTCTATGGCGAATATGTCCGCCGAATGCTTGTTTGCATCGATGAGATGACGACGGAAATGCGTGAAAATGCGAATGGCAAAGAATACTTCCCGGATATCTTCCACGCTTCGTCTAGTGTCATTGCAGATATCTTCGAGGCATGCGGAATCGATTTGCCGGACTATGTGCGTATCCTGTACTATAACGACTATATGGGTGATGAGAGCATTGGTCGTGCTGCAATTGAGAAAATCGAACTGGCATGGCAGGCTGACCCGAGCAAGTTCCGGGTTGATAAGAAGCAGAACAGGCTCATTTACTCCTATCCGCCGGATGGACCGTGGTACGAACTGAAATACATTGCAGATGAGCTGCCGAACTCCCTCGAAGCAGAGATTTCTGGCGGCAACCAGCTTATCATGAACTACGAGCAGGCACAGGAATTGTTCGGCATCAAGTTTCGGCGCTGGCTGGGCATCTTTAACCTCTAATATGCATGGCAGGTTCCTTTCGGAGCCTGCCTTCTTATTTCGCAAAAATAGTTGCCCATTTGTGCGAATTGCAGACAATCAGAAGTAAAGCATAAAGCGAAGGAGCTGAGTACCATCTCAAAATTTGCAAGCAAAAAGTTGATTGAGCGAAATTGCAATATCATGAAAGACTACGGCAATGGCTATTCCGTTGAGGAGCTTGCCACAAAATATAGGTTGAGCGTCCGTACTTGCTATCGAGCGTTAGACGACGCGAAACAGGAGGCCAGAATTCAGTTGGCGCAGGTAGAGGATGCTAGAAAGGCCGAAATTCTTGCTGCGTACAAAGCCAGTGTCCCTCTCAAGGAAATGATTGCAAAATTCAACGTGGCAGAAGGATATTGCAGCATGGTTGCCAACGATGCGGGCCTGACTGAAAACCGTAGAAATGAGCGCATCAAAATTAGACAAAGACCGCGCAATGAGAATATCTTTCGAGAATACGAGAGTGGCGTGCCGGTGCAGAAACTATCCGAAGAATATCAGCTCTCGGTTCCTGGTATTTACAAGGTTATCCAGCGAGTGAGAAGGCAAAAGGAGGCGATGGAGTTTTGCAATGGATTGTTAAGCAAACCAAATCGAAAGGATATGAGTTCACCTTCGATATCGTGAAAGGCAAGGCCGTTATCGGGCAGGCACACTATATTCCGAAAGTGCTGCGGCAAGGTTATGGCATCCGGCTGAATGATTCCAAGTTCCTGCTGCAATACATGCCAGCTGCTGACGCAAGGGCGTACATGCGCGGCATCAACACGAAAGATATTCTGAGACACCCTTTTGCTATCTGTGAGAACAACCGCAGGGTAGGCGAGATTTCCGTCATCCATACAAAAACCGGATTCCTCCAAGGATACAATTCTATCGCCATGCAACTATATGGCGAGGAATACCAGAGCTACAAAATCGGCTTTGGAAAAGAAGGAGTATGCTGCCCTGTATTCCTTTGCGGACAGCAAATCGCCCAAATCAATAAGAGCGCGGTGGTCAAGGACAATCTGGATGAATACCTGATTTACGCAGTGAATGAAAAGGCACTGATGCCGTCCGTCATGTTCGCCATTTATATCGATGGAATATACTACGCAAACCGAGGCGTGTATGTGGATGACGCAACGACTATCAACTGCGAATACAGCTTGAACGAGGAAGTCCTGTCCCACTACGACCCGAATTTTGTCAAGGGACTATGACTCCGATAACTGGTATTCACAGACAATATCATATTGCGAAACTGTGCGAATCGCAGACAATTAAGAACAGATGAATTACAAAAGCTGAGGTTACACAATGAGCTACGAACCTATCATAACACCTGGCAATAACTTTTTTCTTGTCTCAACAGAATACAAAGAGAGCTGCTTCGCCTGGTGCCGCAAGCAAATTAGAGCGACACTGAGGACCTGTCAGGGACGAGTCATCATCATTGATGCAACGGGCGAGTACGCGGACTTGGCGCTTGAACATGACAGATTGATTCGAGAGAAAATTCCGTCCATTATTTATCGGTATAAGCTGGTGGACGGGAAACCGTATATTGCTCATGTCATTGAAGTTGATACGGAAGCAAATGAAGCACCGCACCTGATTGTATACGATATCAGCCGGACCATAATCATCAGCTGGAAGGTCGGCGTGGAAGCCATCAATAAAATCCTGCAATCCTATGCCGTGATGCAAGACAGTGAAATTGCGTGGCTGTATGTTCCGCTGGACTTATATACCAATGTCAAGCCTGAAACCGAATCCTGGAACATTTTGGAACGAACTATCAAGGGTAATGAAGGCAAGCTCATGACAGTGCTAACGACCCGAAAATTCACCATCGGCATGGTTCAGCGCTGTTTGCATATGACAAAAAATAAACTTTTGGAGGATAGCAAATGACCAATGAACAGCTGAGAATCGCATTGACGGCGAATGCCGTTACCAAACAGACCCGTAACCATTTTGGGTTCAGTGACCCGTGTGGGAAGACTCTGGAAGAGTACAACAAATCTTCAACGCTTTGCTGTGTGATGGCAGCGCAGAAAATGAACACGCCGGGTTTCGAGCGTGTCCTTGCTGCACAGATTTTCCCCTGCTTCACCATCGGCTGCTGGAACCAGACGAAGACGGTCTATGATTTTGACTACGAGTTCCAGAAAATTCTTATGGATACGGATGACATGGCGATTCATCAGGATATCCTGCAGCGGCTTCCGATTCGTGATTTCTTTATCCCGGTGTATGACAGCTACGACTACAACGGTATGTTCGTGCATGTGGAATTCGACGAAAAAGAGAAAACCACAGCTTTCGGTATCGTTCTTGTCGGCCCCACTAAGGGTAGCCACGATGATTTCACGTTCCTGACTCTGCCTGCCTGGGCCAAGGAAAATCAGAGTTTGACGGAAGCAACCCGGAGTACGAAAGAATATCTGGAAAAGGCAGCAGGACAGCGGCAAGTGAACGGTATCAGTGTTCCGGCCGTAATGGAAGAAGTGCCTTCGGTCTTTGACGACGGAACGCCTTATGTCCGGCTGGCAATCCTGTGCGCCAACTATCTTGCCAGCAAGAACCCTGATGTCCGCTTGGAAACTTCCAAAAAGCGTGACCGCCCGGTATTCGTGTTTCAGGGAAAGGCACAGCGAATCAACATTAAACCGTATACCGTTGGTGAGAATGCGGCCAAAGAATACAAAAAGGATGGGGAAGGCAAAACCCCCCGCTGGCGGCATTACTGGTGCGGCAATGGCCGGGAACGCCGGGAATGCAAGTTTATTTACTGATGGCGGTGAGGGTGAATCATGGCTCCCCATACTTATCAGGACCCGATTGGGTTCTATGAATGGTTCGATGACCTTCCTTATGCTATCCAGGATAGTATTCTGAAACACCTGCCGCATATCGAAGGCGAGGAATGGCTCATTGTCATTATCCTTGCAGCTCTTCTTCTGATGATTCTGGTTTCAGCGTATCTGGGCTTTGCAAGACATAATGTCAAAAAAACGAGTGAACGACTCAACGCTTTGAAAGAGCTGAACAACACGACTGAATTCATGCCGGTCGAGGCGCAGTACCGCTACTATCTACGTTCTGATACGAAGCTGGAATACGAGGAGTTCTCGCTCCCGAAATTCTTCCGCCGCGAAGTGAGAGAAAACTTTAAGCTGTTCAACACTCTTCTTGGCAATGCTCGGGCAAACACGGTATTGTATGAAACATACGGCCGCGAAATCCAGGAACTCCCGGATTGGACAGAATCGGATGACGATTGCGGGCGGCATATCCCGTTCTTTCTCTACCACAACATCGAGAAAGAGTTGTACGATGAAACTGTCCTGGACTGCCCTGTAACGAGCCCTGAGTTTGTCTGTACGAAAAGCTATCTGCCCAAAGATGCCAAAGAGCCGATTGAGACGGAAGAGACCTATACACTGGAGGAACTGGAAGAGTACATACGCCGCTTGAAGGTTGCAGCCGATGTCAAGAAGAACAGCCAGAACGCAGGCTGAAAAAAGTCAGCAGCCATAAGCAAGAGGCAGGGCCCTGTGTTTCATGGTTCCAGAACGTCTTCCCACCTTAATTTTACCAGTACTTTGATATTTTGTGGCCATTGACAAACGGCGCAAAAGGTGCTTGGGTTAAAAGCCCTTGCAAAAAAGTGCAATATCCATATAATAAGAAATCCAAAAGGGAGATACACATTATGAGTGAACAGAAAGAAAATGCTCAGCTCGAAGCTTATCGGAAGCTCGTTGAAGATTTCAAGCGCTTCGTCAGTTCTGAAATTCGGGCAGAAGAGAACAGCTACAGGATTGTGGACATGACTTCCGAAGATGCCGAAATCGATGACCCGAGCGTTCCGGTGACTCAACTGGAGGACGAAAAAGCAGAGAAGCTTGCCGGTATTTGCATGGACCTGTCCAATGCCACGCTGTGGCTCTACTACAACCGTGACAAATTTGCAAACGTCGAGTTTATGCCCCTGACTGATGAAACTCTGAAAGAATACCAGAAGCAGGCTCAGAATGCTCTGAATGAACCGAAGAGCCCTCTGTATCTGAAATCCTGGTATCAGCTCATTGAAATGTTGAGTCAGGAATGTATCCCGCAGCGCTACGAGGACGACGGTCAGCGATATACAGACGTCTATGTGAACACCTATATGCTCATGTACCTGACCATGACCCGACTCAAGAACGGCGGAACCTTTACACGCCTTGCAAACGGGCAGGGAAGCGATGCTGTGAAAATCACGACCATCGCAATGTACTACTTCTCCAGCCTTTTGACGGTTCTCTGCACTGAATATTAAGGGTATTTACGAAATTTGGTGGTTCCAACAAAACCACTTGACTTTGTAAATATCACAGGCAGATGTACTTTTGTACATCAAGATGACGAGCTGCACTTGTACGGTTTTCCCAGCCTGCAACCATGCGAAGGCGTCATCTAGCCAAGGGAAACACAACCTCCTGTTTCGGCAGGAGAGACTTATCGTAAAGGAGGTGGCGTATATGTCCACTGTTTATGTACTTAACAAAGACGGTAAACCTTTGATGCCTACGACTCGCGGCGGACATGTGCGCCACCTGCTTAAAGAGCAAAAAGCACGAGTCGTAAGAGCAAAACCGTTTACCATCCAACTGCTGTATGAAACCAATGATGTAGTGCAGCCCCTATATTTAGGCATTGACCCTGGTAGAACCAATATCGGCGTTGCCGTTGTTAAAGCAAATGGAACGGCAGTCTTTACGGCACATCTGGAAACTCGCAATAAAGAGATTCCAAAGTTGATGCAAGACCGTAAAAAAGCCCGCCGCGCAAGACGCACCAATGGCAGACGCTGCCGCCGTCAACGGAGAGCTAAGGCAAATGGCACCATATCTAAAAAGTGTGTGAAGCAGGATACTGCTCAAAGTAAGAATCCTAGCAAACGTGCAAAAGAAATCGGTGTCATCAAACGCTGCCTTCCGGGACACAAGAAAGATTTACTTTGCATTGGCATTAAAAACAAAGAAGCGAAGTACACTAATCGTGCAAGACCGGAAGGATGGCTTACGCCTACTGCAAATCAACTACTCCAAACACACATCAACTTGGTGAAGAAAATTCAAAAGTTTCTTCCTATCAGTGATGTTGTACTTGAAGTCAACAAATTTGCGTTTATGCGGCTTGATAATCCTGACATTCAGAAATGGCAGTACCAACAAGGCCCACTCTACCAAAAAGGGAGTCTTGAAAATGCTGTTTCTGAAATGCAGGAACACCATTGCCTGTTCTGTGATAAACCCATCGACCATTACCACCATGTAGTGCCGCAATCCGAGAATGGCAGCAACACCATTGCCAATATCGTTGGTCTATGCTCGGAGCATCATAACCTTGTTCATAAAGATGCTGCCTGGCAAAAGAAACTTGCCGAAGAAAAAGTTGGACTTAACAAAAAGTACGGCGCTTTGAGTGTATTGAATCAAATCATTCCGGCACTGACGAATAAATTGAGTGTGCTATTTCCAAAGCACTTTTTTGTGACAACAGGCAAGAGCACCCATGACTATCGTGAGTCGCACAGTGTAAGTAAAGACCATTGGCTCGATGCTTACTGTATTGCTTGCTCCGTCTTGCCAAGCAACGTTTGTGATAGCAATATCAACAATCATGTGCCGTATGAGCTGAAACAGTTCCGCCGCCATGATAGAAGAGCGCTACATAAAGAGAACATGAGTCGCGTGTACACGCTCAATGGCAAAGCAGTGGCAACGAATCGCCACAAGGCTATTAAACAGACTACCGACAGCTTGGAAGAGTTTCGTCAAAGCCATCCAGGTGATGTTTGCAAGCTCAAGGTGAAAGAGCATCATCCTGCATATAGAAATTTGAACCGTAATCATCCAGGAAGTGTATTTTTTGTTGGCGAACAAGCTCATGTAATGCAAAGCATAGTGGCTTCCAAGGACGGGAAAGCAACAAGGTATAAAGACACCAACGTGAACAAAATAGCCGCTGGACAATGCAGATTTGTTGCAAAAAATGAAGGGATTGTTTTTACGTAAATTAGTAGACCACCAATTTTCGTAAGAAATCCCACCAAAAATAATAAATACCCAACATTAAGAAATTTTTTCCCGTGTGAGCAGCGACGCTCATGCGGGAATTTTTTTGTAATTTTCTATTGTCAATCTGTGCGAATTACGTACAATGAAAAATATAAACCAAAAATATATCTTATCGTTGTCCCGCATGAGTTGTTTGTGCGGGACTTTTTTGTTTGCGGAAAGGAAATGCACTATGTACGGTTTATCAGAAGAAAGCTTAACGATTGTTGGTGTTATTTTGATTGTGGTTGGTGTCGCTATGATTGGTTGGGGATTTGAATGGAATCAGGACATTACCAATGATAAACGGGTCGGAACCGTTGTCAGAGACATTGGCGTTATGGTTTTGGCAACCGGCATTATATTTGTGATGCAGCGGGCAATGAACTAAATTGAGAAAAAGTAAGGCAGGCTCATTTCGGGCCTGCTTGTTTTTTGGGTGAAATATGATTACAACAAAGAAGATTGACCCACGGCCATATCAGCAGAAAGCTGCTGCGGCGATTCATAGAGAGTGGGATGCCGGGAATAAGAAAACGCTGGTTGTGATGCCGACCGGAACCGGCAAAACTATTGTGTTTGCAAGCATCGTGAACGACCAGGTGGCAAAGGGCGAACACGTTTTGATTCTTGCGCACCGGGAAGAGCTTTTACAGCAGGCAAGCGACAAGCTCAAGATGGTGACGGGGCTAGAGACCGCGTTAGAGAAAGCGCAAAGCTCGGCGCTCGATTCCGATAAGATGGTCGTGGTTGCCAGTGTTCAGACTCTCTCTAAGCAGAATCGGTTAATGAAGTATCCGCGTGATTATTTCGGGACTATCATCATTGATGAAGCGCATCACACGGCAGCCAAAACTTACAAGGGAATTCTCGAGCATTTCATCGATGCCAAAGTGTTGGGCGTGACCGCAACACCCGACCGAAGCGACATGAAATCCCTATCTGATATCTTTGATAGTCTTGCATTTGAATATAAGCTCCCGGATGCAATTCGGGAAGGATATCTCTGCAAAATTAACACGAAGACAATTCCGGTCGAGGTAGACATCAGCAAGGTTCATATCAATGCCGGTGATTTCAGTGCTCAGGACCTCGGCAATGTTCTTGACCTGTATCTGGACACGATTGCGGATGCCATTGTGCGAGAATGCCAGAACCGAAAGACTGTCATCTTTACGCCTCTGGTACGAATCAGCAAAAGACTGTGTAATATCCTCAATAAGCGAAACTTCAAGACCGCAGAAGTCAACGGCGCGTCTGCGGACCGGAAGGACGTTCTGAAAGGGTTTGACAATGGCGAGTACAAGGCGCTGACGAACGCGATGCTCCTGACGGAAGGCTGGGATTGCCCGACCGTTGACTGTATCATCTGCTTGCGTCCTACCAAGAGCCGTAGCCTGTATGCGCAGATTGTGGGACGCGGAACACGCCTATGTGAAGGGAAAAAGAATCTTCTCGTGCTGGATTTCCTGTGGCTGACAAAGAAACATAGTCTTTGCCATCCTGCTGATATTTTCTGTGAAGACCCGGAAGTGGCACAAAAGACCACCGATATGCTGGCGGATGCGGCACTCACCGGTTCGAATAGCCAGGAGAATTTCGGGAGTCCCGAATTGGGGCTGATTGAGGCAATCGAGGAAGCACAGACTGAGCTGGACGAGGAAAAGCGGAAAGCACTGTGTGAACTCGAAAAGCAGGATACGATTCAGCGCAAGCTCAAGGCACAGCGTCAAAAGCCGAGAGGATTGGTTGACCCGCTGCAGTACATTTTCAGCATCGAAGCGCCGGAACTCAACGATTATCAGCCGATGTTTGAGAGTGAGAGGCAGGAGCCTTCCGATGACATCATCGATAGTATTTCGTGCTACGGCGTAAAAGGGGATGCCATCAAATCTCAGGGCCTTGCCGCTGCAATTCTCAAACGACTCATTGCTCGCAGAGCCAGCGGAATGGCTACCCCGAAACAGATTCGGTGTCTTGAAAGTTTTGGGTTCGTCCATGTTGGGCGCTGGACATTGCGCTATGCAAGCAGCTTTTTGGACATCATCAGTTCTCATGACTGGAAACTTCCGAATGGGTTCGACGCATCCACGCTGGACCCGGAAAAGAATACGGCAGAAGACCTCGCCAAGCTGTATCCAGACTACAAGGAAGATGAGACGAAGAAAGCACCGCGTGGGGATGCTTTCATCTGCTGCTACTACGATGCAAGCTACAATTTGGCTCGCAAGAAGGTCTGCAACAGTGAAAAAGAAATGTTGAATCTGTATTATTCACTGTTCAATACTTGCGAAGCAAAGTACTTCTATTGTACGAAGGAAGCTGATGCATGGATGGCAGAAAAGCAGAATCTAATTGCCAGAAAGACTGGAACACCGATTCCTGCCGCACAGCCGACTCAGGCAACACCCGCAGTACCTCCTCCCTTTGTCCCGACAGCTCCCGCTAAGAGCCACGAATATTATTGCTGCCTTGCCCGATGGGATGGGTCCTACATTGGCTATGAAACTTACAAGAGTGAGCAGGCAGCTCAGAATGCCCGAAAGCAGATTGCCCGGCGCGGTGAGACGGCAGTGTATGCCACAGTAGAGGAAGCCGAAGCGTGGGTCGAACAACAGAAGGCGGCAAGAACCAGGAGGTAACAAGATGCGTACAAACAAGACGGCAAGCCACATTTACTATGAGCTTGACCACGATGTGCAGGAATATACGAAACGGCTTTTAGCCAAAAAAATTCTGCACGCGGCACAGCAGAACAATGCCGCTCCGTTATCTGATAAAACGGCAAAGAAGACTGCTGAGACGGCAGTATTTCTAACCGAACGCCTCGCGCTTTTGTATGAGCTGAATTCTGGATTCCGAGGCATCCGATTCAGCACTTTCGGAGAACAACCTGCTGTTTACACTACCATGGTCCAGCACAATGCTCCGCTGTACGATGAGCTGATGCTTGGGCGGGCCTACAACCTCGCCAGCTTCCTTGCCGCTGAAAGTCCCGATATCAGAGAAGTGGTTTTGATGAAGCATGGGGTTTTGGCGGCAATTTATAATGCTGCTGCGCACATGAAAGAGCGGACTCCGGAGCCGGGAAAAATCTCGGTTCAGAGCCAGCTGTTTGTGTCTACGGCAGTTGAGTTGTTTGATGGTCTTTTGAGTACAGCAGTAGAGAAAAAGAACAGCGGCAATAAAACCGCCGCATGAGATAGAGAATAGGAGATTCGTATGATTCGATTCAGAAAAGATACCCCTCGCTACTGGTTTATGAGTAACTATTATTCTTGCGAATTTGTGATGAATGGGATTCGTTACAAGAATGCCGAAGCAGCGTTTCAGAGCCACAAGGTTCCGCTGGAAGAGCGCAAACAATTTTCAGACATGCCTCCGGCAACGGCTAAGCATTTTGGCCGTCATGTGGCTTTCCCTGCCAACTGGGACGAAACCCGGGACGATGTAATGCGCCGCGTGGTGATGGCTAAATTCGAACAGAATAAAGACCTCAAGCAGCGTCTCCTCGAAACGGGAACACAGCCAATCGAGGAAGATACCACCAGTTGGCACGATAACTACTGGGGAAACTGCCATTGCCCGAAATGCCGGAACATCCCGGGTCAGAACCGGCTTGGGATTATTCTGATGGAAACGAGGGACAAGCTAAAAAAACAAACGAGTAAATAATATTTGCGAGTCATTTCCTTTTTTAAGACAAAAGGCTGCCGCCCATCACGGGTAGCAGCCTTCTTTTTTTGTTTAGTGGGTGTCGTGGCACACATGCTCGAAATCGACGAGCAGCTCATTTGCTGCCTTTTGCACACATGCTATGGCCGGTTCATCCTTGACTTTTTCAGGTAAAAGGATAAGGCACGGACGGTTAATATCAGTTGAGCTGCTATAGTGGCAGGAGAGCAACTCTTCTCCAAATTCGTGATTAAGGGCGGAGGCAAGACATTTACCGAGCAAAGCACAATCCTCATCTTTCGCCAAAAGCCTATCCGCCTCATCGTAGTTAATGCGGCCGTTATCGAGACATATACGGTCAAGAAATGCACGAACAGAAGCAGATGCGCTCATGGCATCTATAGTCTGACGATGATTCTCAAGAAAAATGCAAAATATCGGCTTTTCGATTTCATCCAAGTAAAAGCCAAGGCCGGTAATACGGGTATTGGTATCGGTTTGTGTCATAGGAAACACCTCATCCATTATGGCAGCGAATCACCTTGCCGCATTCAGAACAACTCACTGAACAACTTCGCCAAGGTCATTTACATATTTCGGGTCACACATCATGAAGTAGTTGACGGGGCCGTACTCCAGACCGAGCTCCTGCGCGTATGCCTTGATAGCTTCTAGAACGTCCTCTCTCTTGAGGCCAAACTTGGAATGCAGACGGGCAAACTCTTTGTCAGAGACAGAAACGCAAGAGCAATTTTCTGCATCGGTTTCTTTGCTGCCCAGCATCCCGTCAAAGATGTCCTGTCCTGCACAGAGAACCGTCTCATTGTTCATCGCATAGGCGATAACGGAAGCCTTACAGTCAAAGTCGCTGTCTTCCACAAGGAAATCCTCAGGGTGGCCGTGACGTTCAACAACGTTTTCATAGATGTCCCGGAGTTCGATAGGAGCAGAAGGAGCGGTCAGCGCTGCTTTATGAAGGCGCATGAATTCCACAAACTTTTCATCCGAGAGGGTATCGGTATAAAAGCCGATGCCGGAAACGCGAACCTTCACTTCGCTGGCAAAGTAATCGTCAATTTTGGAGACGATTTTCTGCTGGACCCGCTTGTATGCTTCCTGAACATTGGAAGCCGTGTAAAATACCGGGAACTTCATGATGTCGATTCCCTCCGGCAGACTCGCGTCATAGGCCGCATCAATGCCGCCTCGCAGCGCCGGAACCGCGTCATGCAGCTCTTTCACAGAAGAAATGTATCCGGTAATGTACAGCTCATCATTTTTGCTGTAATGCCCGATAAGTCCCACATAGAGGGTCTGCATCAGCATCCGCTTGAAGCTGAACCAACAAAGACGAATGGGTAGAATGACATTAGCAGCCGTACCTTCCGCACGATAGGTGCCGGGGGCAGAGACTTTTTCCAGCAGAATCTGGTCGTTCTTGTCGCCGTATTTTTCCTTGAAAAGAGCTTGAAGAATTTCAGTGGACGAAAGAGGAGTGGACATTGGAATCGTTTCATTCAGAAAAGAGAGGAATGCATCCACGTTGTCTTTCTGCCATGCGTCATCAGACATGCTTGCACGCTGCATAGAGAGCTTGTCTTTCCCGTCGTCAGGCAAGGGCTCATACCCACAGGCGATACGAAGCTCGTTCTCCGTGACAGCATCCGTTGCGCTTGCAATTTTCTTGATAGTATTCTCGGTCGGCTGAGCTTTCGCGTTGCCGTTCGCAAGGTTACTGATATATCCACGAGTCAGCCCCGCTTGAAACGCAAACTTACCCTGTGTGCGGGTTCCGATGGCTTTTTTGACCAGCGATGCCAACCTTTGAAAGTCGTGCTCTTTGGGAAAGGTGGCCTCCGTATCCTTATTGCTGTTCTTTTCAAGTACCGACTTGTCCCAACCGGTGACAAGAGAATACCCAATATCCTTCAAGGATTGATAGGCAACCCCATTCTGGTCAAGAGCCGGGAAGTAAGTACCGCTGTTATCTTCCAGCTGCTCTACTGCCTCACGCACCATCCTTGCTTCGTTCATCAGGATGACGTCCGGGGCTTCAAGCCGGGCAAGACTCTTGTACCGACTATTGAGGCGCTCGACTCGTGCGGCCAATGCAGTGATGTTGGCAACTTGGTCTTCCGTTGCATGGGCAGAGATATCTGCACCAAGTTCAAAATGGTTCAGTGCAGGAATATCCACGCCTTTGCTCTTGGCGAATTCCACAATGGCTTCCGCGCCATAAAAACGCTTCTCATGGGTTGCAACAACTTTCGTTATCGTGTCGGCCGAGTTGTCCAGCTCAAGCACTTCACCTTTTCCGGCATCCTCGACATAACACCTGGCGTTGGTGAGAAAGCCTTTCAAAAAATCAGCATCCCCATCCAGCTTCTTAGCGATGCCGGGCAGCTGCTTATAGAAAATCACGCGCGTGGCGAGGTTAACAGAAATCATGGTGTACTCCTTTCAAATGTGTCATTTGCTGTATAATAATGTCATCTTCTGTAATTATAATAGCACATCCCGCACCAAAAAAGCAAGCATGAATTTACAATAAATGACAAGAAAATACACAAGATGACATATTTGGGCAAAGCGGTTGATTTCCGAGCCTTTGCTACCCCATGACGGAACGTGCCCTGTGCGTCTTGTCTATGCCACAGTTTTGCCACGATTTGCCATATTTTTGCCTTGTGCATCCGTGCGAATTGAATATGATGGGAAATATAAGATAAATAAGTGTAAGCCGCAGAGATTATGTTTCTGCGGCTCTTTCTTTTGTGGTCCCCATGCGGATTGAGATGTCTGCGTGGGGATTTTAATTTTAGGAGAATCTATTATGGTAAAAGCATTTCGCACGGAAGACGAAGTTCGTGACAGTGCCAAGCTGGTTCTTGGCTTTGATAAGACCGAAGATGGAGTGCAGCAGGGGACTGGGCAAATCACTACCTTCAACCAGTTGGGGTTCCGTGGCTGCAATGACAAGCCGGATGGCTGGTATCTGCCGGATGACGCCAGCAAACCAGCCATTATTCTGGAGACAAAATCGGAAACAGAAGGCGTTTCCAAGGAAAAGCATGTCAAGGAACTGTTCAAGAACATCGATGTAGTTGCCAAGAAATACTCCAAGACCATCGGTATTCTTTATAGCGGCAGTGCTATCCGCGTGTTCAAGAACAAAATCGAGCTGTCTGATGCGTCCAAGCGCTTGGAAAACAAGGACTACTATATCCGCCTGTGTACGAGCCAGAAACTGGATAGTAACTACATCTTCGAAATCACGCAGAAAATCAACAACAGCCTGCATTTCAAGTTCGGCATGACGGACTTGCAGGACCGGATGATTTTCACAGCTTGTGCCCTTGTCGCCCAGCGTTACAACCCTCAGAACGGTCTTCAAAAGCTGAAAGACATGGATTACAGCACCTTCCATAACTGGATTTACAGTGCCCTGTCTAAGGCTCTGGAAGATGATAAGAAGCAGAATAGCAAGCTGGATGTACTCTTGGAGGAGTATGCCTCTGTCCGTATGTCTATTACGGAAAATCAGGAAGCCATCAACGATTTCATCGACAATGTCTGCCAGATTGCCGACCTCGTCAACTCCGATAACTGGAATGGCGAAGATGTCATGGCTATCTTCTTCAATGAGTTCAACCGCTACCGTGGTAAGGCTCAGGCGGGACAGGTGTTTACTCCTGACCATATTGCATCGTTTATGTACCGACTCATTGATGTGAATATGAATGACCGGGTTCTGGATGCCACCTGTGGTTCCGGCACCTTCCTCGTTAAGAGCATGTGCAATATGATTCGTGAGGCAGGCGGCAGCAATACCAGCAAGGCGAAGCAAATCAAGTCTGAGCAGTTGTTCGGTATCGAGATGTACCGGAAAGTCTACGCTCTGGCCTGTGCCAACATGATGATTCACAAGGACGGTAAGACAAACCTTGTGCAGATGGATGCCACTTCGGCTGAGGCGACTGAATGGATTCGGAAACAGAAAATCACGAAAACCCTGATGAACCCGCCTTACGAGAGACGATACGGTTGTGCAACAATCGTTGCCAATGTGTTGGATAGCGTTCCTGCAGGTACAAAGTGTGCCTTCATTCTCCCGGATAAGAAGATGGAGAAGGAATCCAAGTTGAAAGCCTTGCTGGAACGCCATACTCTGACCACCATCATCAAGCTGCCTGAGAACCTTTTCTTCGGTCTGGGCGTTACTACTTCTATCTTCATCTTCGAGACTGGCAAGCCTCAGAATGGGCGCAACATCAAGGGCTACTATGTGGCTGATGACGGTCTGGAGACGGTCAAGAACAAGGGTCGGCAGGATGTACATGATAAGTGGCCTGCGCTGGAAGATTACTGGGTCAAGGCAATACAGGATGACAACGATGACCGCTACAACACCCGCCAGCTTATCAATCCGGCTGAACATCTGTCCTATCAGATGCCGGAGAAGCCTTTTGAATTGTACGAGGAAGATTTCATCAAGGCCGTGATGGACTACGAGATGTACAAGCGCGGCATCAACGCCAAGGAGTTCGGGGACAAACTGCTGCAGAAGGTGCTCTATGGTTCGACTGTGACCGGTACTGAGGAAGGCACGAACATTCTGGTGGGGAAAGGAGAAAGCAATAATGGGGAAGATTGATACTTCCGGGTGGAAGGAATTCAAACTCGGATATATTATGGTTGGAAATAAGAAGCAAGGCCATGGTCTTTTCGAAATTGTCAATTCAGTTGCTTATCATGGCAAAGATGTTACCGAGACGGATTCGGATGATGGAATCAATTATATTACTCGGAGCAAGTTCAATAATGGATTAAAGGCAAGGGTCGTTCGCTTGGATAAATTCAAGGTGAATCCTGCAGGAACCATTTCTTTCGGCGCAGAAAACGCAGATTTTTTCTACCAAACGGAGCCTTATATCACTGGCAACAAAATGTATTATATCGACACGACTGCATTATCGGAGCGTGCTTGCCGTTTCCTTAAAAGCATTTTGGAAGCGACATTTACAGCCAACTATTCTTTCTCCGACGGTATGATTCCGGCCAGAATTTATGATGAGTGCATCAAACTCCCCGCCGCCCCTGACGGTGCCCCCGATTGGGCTTATATGGAATCCTACATGGCGAACCTTGAAGCCAAAGTTGCCGAGTCTTTGGCCCTGCTGCAGACTGCGAAGGATGCGGAAAAGAAAAAGGTGGATACGAGGGAGTGGGGAGAGTTCCGGGTGGGGGAATTGTTTGACGCGGAACGCGGAAAGGTGAAGAATATTCAGCCCTTAACCCCCGGAGCGACTCCAATCATCGCAGCAGGCGCTTACAACCAAGGTATTGCTGGGATGTACGAGATTGACAGTGCCTATAAAAATCGAATTACCGTATCTTGTAATGGGGCAGGTTGTGGCAGTACGTTCTATCATCCATACGAGTTCAATGTGAATGGCGATGCTATTACACTTATTGAAAAGAAGTGTATGCCTGACAGAGCAAAGCAGTTTGTTGCATGCATCTTAAATGCCACTTTTACGCGCAAGTTCAGTTATGAAGAAAAATGTTCCCCTCAAAAGGCTCTGGCTGAAGTAATGCGGTTGCCCATTGACAAGACCGGTCAGCCTGACTGGGCGTATATGGAGGAGTATATGAGGAAGGTGGAGAGAAAGACGAATGATGTTTTAAATTTCCTTGACAGAATCTCTACACGGAGAAAAATCGATGGCATATAAAGACTATATTAACCACAATTCATTTGAATTGTCATTGAAACACAAAGAACTTCCTATAGTTGCACAAACAGGATTTGATTTTTACCGATATGTCACATTCACAGACGATATGTACGGGAAAACCATAAGCGAATTACATCAAGGAAATTTGCGCGCAGTAACTAATAACAATCGTTACTCCGACTTGTTTGAAGGAGACAAGGTATCCTATTGGGCAGCAACACCTTTAATAGCAAGACGAGAATGGCAAAAACACAATCAAGGGGAAGCAAACCATCTGATGTTTTGGGCTTACGATGACGTATCGAACACATTCCCTACGATACGAAAACCAATGATTATAATTGATGGGATTCAGCTTGGCTTTGAAAAGATTCTCGAAAAATGCGATAATGGGGTGCCATTGACGGCGCAAGACCGGTTTCTTATAGATGAAATTAGAAAAAAGAGCCGGATTGTCTTGTTTATAAGCCACATACAAGCAAAAAAAATCCTTATGATGAGTTCTCGATTGCTTGCGAAGCAAATTTTATGTTTTTTGAAAAAGGATTTAACAAGCTTGTGCTTCGGGAAGTTGATTTGAGAGTTAACCACAACAAAAATAGAAATGATATATATTGTTCTGTTGGAGGCGGCTATACATTAGACGAAGAATCTTATGGAAAATACTTCGCTCCAATTGCAAAAGTGAAGATGAACAGCGATTATTTGAAGTCGGATGAATACTTATCGAGAAAAAGCAACGTGTGAAGAGGTGGCCAAAGAACTGTTTAAAGAGTACAGATAATACAGAAAAACGAAATGGTAGTCGTCATTGTAATCGTGCAATGACGACTTTTTATTTAGGATTGGAAAAGCAATGACAACAGAAGATGTTATCGCCAGAGCAAAGCAAATTCATGGTGACACTTATGATTACTCAAAAGTGAAGTATAAAAACTCTGTATCAAAGGTGGAAATTGTATGCCGGGAACATGGCTCGTTTTTTCAAAACGCGGGCAATCATATAAATCCAAAAATACGATGCGGATGCCCGTATTGCGCGGGGAAAAAGGTTATGCCCGGAGTGAATGATTTTGCTACTTTATACCCGGAAGCTGCATCCGAATGGGATTATTCCAAAAACATTGTGCTGCCATCAGAAGTGCTTCCAAGGACAAACAAAAAATACTATTTTCTTTGCTCGAAGGGACATTCATATCTACAATCTCTAAACAACAAAACAAGTAAAAATTACGGATGTCCTTATTGCTCAGTGCAAGCGTTACTTAAAGGATATAACGACCTACAAACGGTTTATCCGGAAATCGCGAAAGAATGGGATTATTCAAGAAACGAGAATGGTCCATCGGATTACAGGTATGGAAGTGGATATAAAGCTTGGTGGGTATGCAATAAATGCGGACAATCATATCAAAGCCCCATCAATATCCATATCAGAGGACATAAGTGCCCATATTGTTCGGGGCAAAAGGTCGCCACAGGAAAGAATGATTTGCAGACCTTATATCCAGAAATAGCAAGAGAGTATTCTGATAAAAACAGTGTTCCTGTAAACCAAATATCGGCGCATACACACCACAAGGCTATTTGGAATTGTCCGTTCTGTGGCAATGAGTACACAGCTTCCATCAATCATCGAACATCGGGTGGAACAGAATGTCCGACTTGCGCAAAAGCGTCAAAAGGAGAGCGAAAAGTCAAGGCTGTTTTGAATGAACTTGGTGTTACATATAAGCAGCAGGAAAGTTTCGAGGATTTGAAAGACAAACATCCATTACGGTTTGACTTTACCATTTACCAAAACGACAAACTGATTGCCGTGATTGAATTCAACGGGATTCAGCACTACAAACCAAGAAGTGCTTTCGGCGGAGAAAAGGCATTTCAGATGCAGAAAAAGCACGATTTAATGAAAGTGCAATATTGCGTTGACCACGGTCTGTACTTGCTACAAATCCCGTACAAAACATGTGAATGTGACACAGAAGAATATGTCAGAAGGCTTTTTAAGAACCTCGACACCTATCAAAAAATCATGGAAAATCAAACACGTTGGCAACGCTCTGGAATCTCACATCAAAAAACTTGTACTGGATGATGATGTGACCAAGAAGACAGGCATCAACACCGAGTATGCCTTTGAGGACATGGAAGGTGACCATATCGTTCCTTGGAGCAAGGGCGGGCATACCACGGATGACAATTTGCAGATGCTGTGCAAAAAGTGCAATTCGGCGAAGTCGGATATGTAATGGTGGGAGCATATCATGAAAAAATATCGCTCTTTCATGTTCGGTATGTTCACCGGCACAGATGGGAATACAAATGTCGTATTTTTCAAAAATCCAATTTATAATCCCCTGTAAGAATCCCATCAACCTCCATTGTTGCGTTCGGGTCTGCTCGAAACCCAGCTTTATGACAAAAGACTTCCATTTCACGAGTTAGTACAGATTGCATAACGATACGATGCACACCATAGTCTTCGCAAATTTCTTTCAACGCATCGAGCAACAGAGACATTGTACCATGACGCTTTATAGAAAACCTAACACGTGAAATAACCAAAGCAAAATTACAAAGAAATGAAACCCTAAGTTCATTTTCACCGTCATCAGAAGTAATCCAGACTGTGCGCATACTATTAGATACGTTGCAAATACAACCTTGCTTATCCTCGATGATATTCACAAGCCGTTGCGTTTGTTCCTTCGTAAGCTCAAGCATACCGGGCAATGCCATAAAGATTCCTCCGACAGTTATGTAGTATCATTTCATACATATATTATACATGCATTCTATACCGTTGGCCAAGCTGCTAGGTCGTTATTTTACAAAAAAATTCAAAAACAGGAGCCGTTCATACCACAGGAAAGCCTGCGGGTTTTCTAGCTCCCAATTATAACATTGGTGCCCGGTATTTCATCCGCGAGGTAACAAAACCCATGTCAAAGAAGGCATGGTCTCAGTGTAAGGCTAAAGTTCCTGACATTGAGCGTAGAACCCAATGCACATTGTACTCCCTTAAACAGTTGCATTCACTGTTGAGCCCCCCGTGGCGACTCAACAGCCCGGGCCCATCTGTTGGGATTACACTGTGTTGCGAGAACTTTGCGGGAGACTAACCCCTATGTGGCGACCAATGCCGTCAGGCATTGTTAGCTAAGTTCGGGTCGTATCTCTACCTTCGGGTTACGCAGAGACTTACCGTGGGGTTACAACCCACGGAGAAGCCCCAACTATAGCCGAAAGGTTTAGGTGGGGAGGTCCACGATGAAGCATACAAAATCAGCGAGGTAGAAGTTAATGTTTGATACTAAGAAAACCGTCCGCCAGGACATTCACGAAAACGAAGTAGCTTACTCCGGCACTGTGACTGCCGTCACCCACAAGACCATCGTGGTCTTCATCCCGGCGCTCGATATCGATGTGGATGTCCAGCGTAACCCCGATGCATCCGTCCAGAACGGTTCTGTCCCCGAAGTAGGGGATATCGCAACCGTGCAGATTGTGCTCGAAGACGGCGACTATACCGCTACCGCTGCCACGTTCGTGCCACAGCAGGACATCAGGGAAGACATTCCCGTCACCGATGACGACCTTCTTTTGCTTGATGATGACGATGAGGATATAGAGGAGTATGACTGGTACAACGAGCCTCCTGCAAATGATTTTGGTAACTTAGATATTGACTGAGTTATTGAAATTGGCCTTGAGTAATTCACGAAGCGTGGTATAATAGGATTATCACAAAAGGTTTTGAGCCTCCCATCGTAATCAGTAGCATGCTGACTGCGGCGGGAGGTTTTCGATTTTTGATTTTAAGAAAGGAGTAAACAGTGAAGCAAGTAACTACGAGACAGCATTATTTACCAAGATATAGGCTCCAACACTTCCTAAGAAGCAACAACAAATATTATGTATATAGTAACGGAACGAATCCTAATAAAAGAGACAGAGAGACAGGAAAAAACGATAGCTCCTTTGCCCTTTGCGATAAGCTTTATGAATTAACAGAGGTTCCCTCTTGGACGAAACACGAAAATTTGATAGAAACAGGTTTACTTGCAAATGATGTCGAACCTGAAGATGCCGGTGAAATCAAAAAGGTGATAAATAATATTAAAGCGAATACAAAACTCTCGTTAAGCGATAGTGAATGGCTGGGAAAATACGCATTAAGAATGTTATATCGTTCACCTGCGTATATGAAAAAAATAAAATCATTACCGCAATTTAATGACCCCATGACATATTATGCATTCATGCGATTCACACAAAAAAGTGAACACCCACATCTCACACCGCAAGAATGGGAGATTGTCGAAAAGTTATTGAATCTGCATAGCGATGGCACAGTGATACTAAAAAATCCGCACAATACATTCCTTCTTCCGGATTCTGGAATTGGGATTTGCATTTGTAGAAATTCAACATTCCTGCTTACACCATTAACACCGTCAATTTGTATAATTACATCTAAAGGTTTATGTCCTATTCTAAGTAAATCCAATGGAACGATTGTTACTGCGACGATGAACCAAGTATCCACAATAAACAAATGCCTGTTCTTTGGCAGTAATGAAGAAGTTGCTTCCTTCTACAAATTAAATAAGTTATATATTGACGACTTAAGAGCCCGGTTGAAAGCTAATAGAAAAACTACCAGACCAGACATTGTCTGCAGACCATCGCTTTGATATGATTGGTATGGATTGCTAAAATCATCACAGCATGGTATAATATACTCAATATAAAGACTATAACATCATTCCACACACCATCAAGCAGAATACCAATAACCAAAACCAATCACATAACGAAAGGAACCATACCATGTCCACACTCAAAAACGGCGAGTTCGGCATCGACTTGGACAAGGAGAAAATTCTCTGGACTGACCGCAAACGCCACACCATCTTTTCTCTGCCGCTATCCTTTACGAAGTACACCCTGACCGAGACCAAACTTATCATCCAGCGTGGCTGCTTCAATTTGCGCGAGGACGAGATTCAGCTGTACCGCGTCCGGGACATCGCGTTCAAGCAGAACTTCTATGAGCGTCTGTGCCGTGTCGGCAGCATCCATCTCTGCTCCACGGATGCCATGACACCTGAAATCGATATCCGTCGTATCAAGAACCCGCGCGATGTCAAGGAAGTACTTTCTAAGACCATCGAGGCTTGCCGGAAAGCAAACGGTATCCGTACTTCGGAAATCATCGGGGACCATGGCCACTTTCCCGAGCCTGACCTGCATGGTATGCCACCTGAACCTTGCCACGAACATCCCCATGACTAATACCAGCCCGTACAGATTCAGTTCTGTGCGGGCTATTTTTTTGTTTACAAAGAAATTTAAAGTCCGGTCTGGTCGGATTCATGGTAATATTGTCAAGGCAACTATAATTCGGTATACTCACTTTGCCGCAAACTGCAACAAAAAAAGCCACCCGCAACGAGTACGGATGGCAAATAGTATTAGTTGTCGGAGGTTTCCGTGAACGACTCAATGATTCTTCCGTTTCACTTGACAGCAGAATAAACAATATCTGCTACATCATACGAAATACTGGAATCATCAGCATCGAAGTTGAGAGTGCCTCGCTGACCCCGATTGGTGATAATAACATAGGTCTTATCTACGCCACATTGTGCGCTACACCCGTGGCTTTTTGTGGGAAACCGCATAACTCGTTGTTTCAGACACGGTTTGGCAATGAACCTTGCCGCACCGCCCAGGAATCCCACGATTTCAATTGTGGGTGGGTCAATCCTTATTCCGATTTGACCAACAGGTCAATTGCGATGTAATTTTCCGGGCGCTTGCTGATGTCATCCTGAATTTCTCTGTTGGGGAATGTTTGTACATATCCGTCCTTGAACCCGACCACAGAACTTTCTCCAGAGAATTCCCCCGCCAGAATGTTCATGGCCGAAGAAAGGAACAGCGTTGAGCCTTTCCCATAAAGATTCTGTACCATCTCCTGTGTCAGTGTATGAGAGTCTGCACCAGCAAGGCAAATGAGATTCCAAGCTGTATTCATCTGCATTTCATCGATGTGGGTGGTGAAGTCCTTCATCTTTTTCGTCTCAAAAGCACCAAAGATGATAGTGTCTTCGTTGCTTACATCAGGAGCACCAACATCGATGTAGTAGTCATGGGGAAGAGATATACCATGGATGAAATCGAGTCATATATTCGTCAGTCATATGCAGAAGAAGAGGAAAAGACAAGCAAAGAATATCAGCGGCAACTCTTAACTCCTTCTTTGAGATATGACATTATGAAGCGCGATGGATTTCGATGCGTACTTTGTGGGAGAACATCAAAAGATGGCATTGCTTTGCATGTTGACCACATTTTACCTGTATCAAAAGGCGGGCAAACCATACCATCAAATCTTCGCACTCTCTGCGACGTCTGCAATTTGGGCAAAAGTGATAAATATGACAATGATGGGTTAAACCGAAATCCTTGATTTGTGTTGTTTTTGGGGTGTGTTAAGGTCTTGATTTGTGTAGGATTTCACCCTTTCATAGGTCTTGATTTGTGCAGAATCCCAAGGCAAATACAAGAAATCGCGAACCCAATATAAGAAATTTTGTATTGCTACAGCGTGCGAATTGCGTACAATTAAAAATGTTGAAAGACAAACCACAACACACAAAAAGGAGATTTTACCATGAGCACTAGCATTCTGAAACTTGAAGCCACTGTAATCCGTCCCAAAGATTTTGACGAACTCGACGGCCTCGCCGCTTCCATCAGCTTCCCTGTCGAATACGATGATGAAGCAATTGGTGAGGCCCTGGGCGACCAGGACCTGATGGCCTATGTCGTCGGAGAGCTGCACGACCTCGTTGTCCGTATGCGTCCCGAATGGCTGGATAACGAGGATACCAGCCTGACCATCAAGGCATTCCTGGACGACGCCGAGTGCCAGACGTTTAAGGGCCTTGTTGCAATGAAAGAAGACAGCTACACCTTCGACCTTGAAGGCTAAACACAACAGTGCAAAAGCAAACCCTGCTCGCAGCAAAATGCGGGCAGGGTCTTTTTTTGTTTGACAATGTGTGCGAGATGACTATGATAGATGTTGTATCAAAGATACCACTTACCAATTTATTTTTAACATTCCGCTTTTGCAAGGACAGCCTCATTTTGAGGTTGTCCTTTTTGTTTTGCAGAAGCGACCGACCCGCTGTGGAGATTGCATCAAGAGCAGCACCCTTAAACTATCATGAATAACATTAACATGAACGAAAAAGTCATCACCATCTGCCCCGATTGCGGTTGCAAATACACAACCTACGAGGCAAACCTTGTTAGAGCTAAGCAGCGTGGCGTAACTGCCTGCCCTGTCTGCCGATTCAAAACGGTCAAAAACCGTAAGGTAACTACGGCATTCAAAGCCGAAGAAACCCATAGCGAAAAGCTTGTTCCCGGAGTCAATGATTTGGCTACCAAGTATCCCAAAATTGCAGCTATGTGGAGTCCTAAAAACACGATTCGTCCCGACGAAGTTCGCTGTGACAGTCCCGAAAAGGTGATTGTTGTATGCCCTGATTGTCATGCAGAGTACACAACAAAAATCATCTCTTTGGTCAAAGACATCGAGAATGGAACCTTCACTTGCCCCGTATGCCGTGGCATGAAAGTCGTTCCCGGAACCAATGACTTGGCAACCACATCTCCTGCCGTGGCAAAAATGTGGAGCAGCAAAAACGCTTTCTCCCCGCGTGAAGTAAGTGCCAATAGCTGCAAGAAGGTCGTCATTGTATGCCCGGATTGCGGAGAAGAATACGTCACTCACGTGAATTCTCTTGTCCACTGCATCAATAACGGCAGTTCTTTTTGTCCCTGCTGCACCAAGCATAAGCCGCTTCCTTTCGATTTTAAGGTCGAGTATAGCGGACCTATGACCAAGACCATGAATGATGGCTCGAAAGCAACCATCATTCGCATCATCAGCGCAAACGCCGTTGACGTTCAATTCGAAGACGGATTTGTTCTGAAGCACGCCCGTTTGACACAGTTCAACAAGGGCACGCTGAAAGGCCATCACACGAATACTAACGTTTGAACATTACTATGAATAACAAGGAGATGCTTACTATGACTATCACCAACCCTCTGCTTCTTTCTACTCTGAACATGCTGAAGAGCATGAATCCGGAAATTTATCCGCGTGTCCTTGCTGCAGCCGAGGAAAGCGCCGACATGAAGGAATTCAACGCCCGTTTGCAGGTTATGCTGGACGAGTGAAGCAATTCTTCATGAATAACAACTCAATACCCATTGAACGTAAAGCAGTCACTTTTTGCCCTCAAAAGAGGGAAGGGTGGCTGCTTTTTTATTTTTATTGATAACAAAGGAGAAATCTATCATGAATACTAACATGAAAATTATGATGCACGCTAACTCTTGCAACTGCGCTGCTTGCGCTCCCGTTCCGACTCTTGGCATTGAGATGCCGTATAAAGCGGTTAAGGAGAACTGCCTTGCTGTTGCTTGTCCGAAAGCTGCTGCAATGCTGAGCGAAAAAGATAAGAAACTTGCCTTTGAAGTTACTACTGGAAGCAATAAAAAACTCACTTTTGTGTGTCCTGATTGCGGGCAGGAATTTGAAAGCAGAATCTTTAATATTGTTCATTCTGTAGACAAGGGATTCACGGGTTGCTCTGTTTGCGCAGGAAGAAAGATTATCCCCGGCATCAACGACCTTGCGTCGAAATACCCGGAAATTGCAGCTATGTGGAGTAACAAAAACAAAAAGTCTGCCTCGGAAATTGCTGTCAAATGCAACAAAAAGGCGATATTCGTATGCCCGGACTGCGGGGAAGAATTTGAAGCCAAAATCGAACACGTTGTCTATTCTGTAAGTAACGGAAACACAGGTTGCCCTGTTTGCAGAGGACTAAGAGTTGTCCCTGGCATCAATGACCTTGCGTCACAGTGCCCAGAAGCAGCCGCTATGTGGAGTAATAAAAATAAGCTTTCCGCTTCAGAAGCCACAGCTAAAAGCGGGAAAAAAGCTTTCTTTGTGTGCCCGGATTGTGGGCAAGAGTTCAAAGCCATAATTGGAGATGTTGTTTGTGCTGTAAAAAACGGCAACACTGGATGCCTAGTTTGCGTAGGTCGGAGGGTTGTTCCCGGCATCAATGACCTTGCGTCGCAATGTCCGAAAGCAGCCTCCATGTGGAGTAGTAAAAACAAGCTTTCTGCTTCAGAAGTTACTGTTCAAAGCAACAAAAAAGCCTTCTTCAAATGCCGTGATTGCGGGCAAGAATTCGAAGCCGTAATTAAGAATGTTGTTCATGCTGTAAGTAACGATTGCACTGGATGCTACGACTGCAAAATGCGAAGAATCAATGCCATTTCCAAGCCGGAGTGGTTTTACACACGTCCCATGTTGGCATTTGCCGGTGAAAACGGAATTGCCAACCCCTTCTTTGATGTTCGAAACATCTTGGGCGAAAATAGTCTTTTGGGATTAGACTTCGTGGACCATATCCAGAGACTCATTTATGAGTATAATGGAAAATATCCGCACGCAGATACTGCCGAAAAGGACCGCTTCAAATTTGAAGCTGTACGCAAAGCTGGCTACAAAGGCATTCGCGTTTTGGAGCCGGGGCTTGAAGTTCTTGACCCTAAATACGACATTGTTATGCCTGAAGGGTTTTACTGCGGTGGCGGCAAATACGATGCCGAAATCATGGAAGAAGTTGGCCGCAAAGTTATCCACCTGTTGGAAGAAATTTACGGTCGCAAGGCTTCTCCTGAGATTTGGGCGTTGAACAACTTCAAGGAGTTCGAGGTTTGGTATGATACCAACAAGAAGGAGCTTGAAGCCAATGCACGGAAGAAGGGGCCGAAGGGCAAAACCGCAGCGAAGATGGCTGCCTGATAGATTACAAGACCTCTGACGAACTCAGTCGTCTTTTTACATAGATAGCGTTTCCTGCCGTTCACCCCTGACCGGGTGGGCGGCTTTTTCTTTTTGCTCATATGTTGCGTAGCTGCGCTTTTTCCGTTTCCGGAACCGTAGGTGTCAGGATGCGTAGCTGCCGACAAGGCTTGACCTGATGTGCGAGGCTCGTACAATCAGATTTGTACGACAGATATCAAACACAAAATAGGGTTTATATTGAGCTGCTCAGTGGCCTTATGGCTGTTGGGCAGCTTTTTCTTTTGTGCGAACTGCGTACAATAAAAATCAAGCGGAGGAAACGACCATGAAAAAATTTATTGGGGCTGCTTTGGTGCTGTGCTGCCTGGCTCTACCTTTGGCTGGCTGTGAGGACGCAATCAGCACTGTGACAAGTACCACAATGTCTGAACTCGAAGACATTCCGAGTCAGATGCTGGCTACACCGGAAAGCGCTGATACGGAACCGGAATACAATTACATTCATTTTCGCTATGATAACATCTGGACTGTATCTGCTCTTGTAAGCTACGAAATCGTGGACAACGGGCAAAACATCAAATTTGAAATCAGTGATAGCCGTTATCGTGATAAAGTCTTTTATACCAGCATGTCCAATGTCGAGCTCGTATACCGCGACGATAGCGTTGATTATCGCACGGACTATGCTGTTTATCCGGGTAACACCTCGAAGTTTGACAGGAAGGGAAAATGACATGAGTATTAAATTTATCGACGGCAATATTTTTTCACGACTTTCTGCGAGTAAGCCAACTTACATTTGCCAACAAGTGAATTGTAAAGGCGTGATGGGAGCTGGACTTGCCATGCAAATTTGCATCCAATGGCCGGTGGTATATCAGCGCTATCTGGAGTTTTGCTATGGAAACAACGGCAACAAGCTCGGTACTTACCAGGAGGTTCTGGTAGAACCGAAGCTGTATGTCGTGAATCTGTTCGGGCAGAATGGTTATGGCCGAGGTGAAAGGCAGACGAATTATGCTGCACTGGCGGCTGCGCTGTTCTCGTTTTTTAGAGACTGCGCTCAAAAGTATCAGGACGTAACTATCCGGTTGCCATATGGTTTAGGCTGCGGACTTGCCGGAGGTGACTGGAATACGGTTCTGGACATCATCAGCGATGCAGCAAAAGCCTGGAATCTGAATGTTGAGATTTGGAAATTCCAACAGTAATAGCAGAAAGACCCTTACCGAAAATCGGTAATGGTCTTTCTTTTTTGTAGGGACGCAAATATGTACAGGTTGTAAACAAATGGCACCTGCCGTTGCGAAAAAGTACGATAGTGGGATAATATTAGTAAAGAAACAACAACATCATCAGTAAAGTGAGTGAAAAAGCCGATGACAAACGCAGAACTAAAAGCAATCGTCCAGCGTGAGGAATACGATTTCCTGCGCACCAACAAACACTTTGGGAGCAACATTTTATTCCTAACGCTTAGCGGCAGTCATGCCTACGGAACCAACGTCGAAGGCTCCGATATCGATATACGTGGCGTGGCAGGCTCACCCGAAATCTTAGGGTTTAACCACTTCGAGCAGGCCATTGACAACCGGACAGATACAGTCATCTACGCTGTGAACAAGTTTGTCAGCTTGCTTGCGCAGGGTAATCCCAACATTATCGAACTTCTTGGCAATGACCCGGAGCTATATGTGAACATGACGCCGGAAGGTCAAATGCTGCTTGACAATAGGGAACTGTTCTTGACTCGGCGCATTGCCTACAGCTATGGCGGCTTTGCAAACGACCAGCTCAGACGTTTGCAGATGGGACTCCTTCGTAATGGGGCTTCGCCGGAAGCATTCAAGAACAAATTCGAGAAGAGAAGCCTGGAACGGTCGATTACCGGATGGGGCAAGGATGACATTTTTGAAATTTCCATCAGTGAGGATACAGATGAAGAAGGCAAACATCCGCTCCTGATTTCTGGCAGCTTGAACGATTATCCAGTCACCTCTCTAAAGTCGCTGCTAAAGAGTCTGACTACGACCATCGACCAGTATGAGCAGCCGCAGCATCCGAAAGCACAAAAAGATGCTGCCCACATCAACAAACACGCGATGCACATTGTGCGGTTGTACTACACAGCGTTCGATATTCTGGAAAAAGGCGAGATTATCACTCACCGAGACAAGGAACGCGAGGAACTGTTGGCGATTCGCAACGGCAAGTACCTGCGTGAAGACGGGTCGTACGCACCCGAATTCTTTGAGTTTGTTGATGCGCTTGAAAAGAGATTTCAGGATAACGTGAGGAAAACCCCTCTTCCTGCTAAGCCTGACTTTGGAAAAATCGAGGAGCTTCTGGTGGAAATCAACAAGTCATATTTGCGGCGTATCGTGTAAAGCGGAACACCAACGACAACAACCATCAAGACTGTACAAGATTATGCGCTCATTCGCAAGTCGCGGGTGGGCGCTCTTTTTTGCCCAAAAAGCAAAAATAAACATAGTAAAAAGCCTTGCACATCTGTGCGAATCAGATATAATAACCCTAATAAGATAAGAATTGTGCCCTGGCGGCTTCTGAATTGGATGCTGCCGGGGCATTTTTGTTTGTTAAGGAGAATTTGGGGCTATTCAACTTTTTCCGGGGGTCTGAATAACTCATGAGCACAAAAGTCCATAAAGGAGGTGAGTCACTTTGAAAGTACATAAAGGCTATAAATTTCGGCTAGTGCCTACAGAAGAGCAAAAAGTTAAAATCAATAAAACGCTCGGTTGCTGTCGTTTTGTATATAACTCTATGCTAGATAGGCGTATAAAAGCTTATCAACGGCGCGGCGAAAGTATGAGCTATATTGATACACAAAATCTGCTTCCTCAGATGAAAACTTATCTTCCTTGGCTTGCTGAAGTAGATAGTCAAGCACTCAAATATAGCTGTCGTCAGTTAAATAATGCCTATAAAGGCTTTTTCGAAGACGGTAAAGGGTTCCCCCAATTCAAACGAAAACGGGGAGAAGAAAGCTATACAACTACAAAAGCAAAAAGCATTAAAGTTGACGATAAGTACATTCAGCTTCCGACACTTGGGAAGATGCGTTATCGTAAGAGTCGCAACATTGAGGGACGCATCTGTAAGGCAACAATCCGTCGCTCAGCAAGCGGCAAATACTATGTAAGTATTCTTTGCGAAGTAGAAGTAATGCCGCTTCCGGTTAAAGATACCGTCATCGGTTTAGATGTTGGCATCAAATCTTTTGCTGTTGACAGCAATGGAAAAGAATATCCAAACAATAAATATCTTCAGAAAGCGGAAGCTAAACTAAAGCGTGAGCAGAAAAAGCTGTCACGCAAAAAGAAAGGCTCTGCCAACTGGGAAAAGCAGCGTATCAAAGTAGCTCGCTGCCACGAAAAAGTAACTAACAAACGAAAAGATACCCTACACAAGTTGTCGTCCACACTGGTGAAAGAAAACCAAATCATCTGTGTAGAAGACCTCAATGTAAAGGGTATGGTTCGCAATCATAACCTTGCTAAAAGTATTTCCGATGCTTCTTGGGGAGAGTTCTTCCGACAACTTGATTATAAATCCAGTTGGGCAGAAAGAGTAGTTGTAAAAATACCAACCTTCTATCCAAGCAGCCAGACCTGCTCTTGCTGCGGCTACCAAAACAAAGAGGTAAAAAACCTCAATGTTCGGCATTGGGTCTGTCCGAAATGTAACACATCACACGATAGGGATAAAAATGCAGCAGAAAACATTCTAAAGAAAGGAATGGACATGCTGGCTACGCCAGCCGCCTCATAACCACAGGCAGGCAGTACGGTCAGGACGACCGAATCTTAAAGTCTGTGGAGAGCAAACCTCTATCAAGGGCTGCGGCCTGCGGTAAGCTCGCTCTATGAAGCAGAAATCCATACTGAGTAACGGGGCAACCCGTGAAAAGTTGGAAGTCCGAATTTGGCTATGACACTGAACAACTTGTCAAGCGAACAACAGGAATTCGTACATTTGGCATTGTCGGGCAAAAACGTATTGTGTGATGCCTGCATTGGCAGCGGAAAAACATCGACCATCAACGTGCTCTGTGATGCGTACCCTCCAGAACGGCGTATCCTGTACTTGACCTATAACCGATTACTCAAACTTGACGCCAAAGACAAAATCAAAAATCATAATGTCTTGGTCCAGAACTATCATGGATTTGCAAGCCTGCTGCTGAACAAAAAGGGAATCCGGAATTGCGGGCAGGGTGAACAGCTCGCTATGGTATTGGAAAAGAAAATTCCGATTCCGCCAATTGATACTCTTATCATTGACGAGTATCAGGATATCAATGACGAGATTGCAGAACTGCTCAAATATATCCGTTCTCAGAATCCGGGCCTTCAAATCGTCGCAGTGGGCGATATGAAGCAGAAAATCTACGATGATACAGCGCTGGATGTCTGGGAGTTCATGCAGGATTTTCTCGGCCGCCATGAACAGGTGGTTTTCACGAAATGCTTCCGTATTTCCCATGACCTGGCGGAAAGGCTCGGCAATATCTGGGGAAAGACCATCAACGGCGTAAATGGTTCCTGCATCGTGGAACAGATGTCAGTCGATGAGGTGACGGAGTTTCTGAATAAACAAAACCCGAAAGATGTTTTGTGTCTGGGCGCTCGAATCGGAGCTATGACAAAGGTGCTCAATGACCTGGAAAATCGCCCCGGAAACCTCTATGACAAGTATCACGTCTATGCAAGTATCGCGGACAATGACGGGGATAAGGCGGTAGCACCTTCCTCAGATGTTGGTATCTTCACAACATTTGACGGCAGCAAAGGTATGGAGCGACCTATCTGTGTCGTGTTCGATTTCACTGAAGAATACTGGTCGTCCCGCACAAGCAAGCCGATGTCACGATATGAGATTCTTCGGAATCTGTTTTGTGTCGCAGCAAGCCGAGGAAAGCAGCGGATTATCTTCGTGAACTATGACCATCCGTTGAGCGATAAATCCCTGATGACTCCGACTGGAATGAATTGCGTGTTCCGGCATCCGTTTTCGTTCTCCGAGATGTTCGACCACAAATTCATCGAAGATGTTGATGCTTGCTATAAGCTGCTGGAAGTCACACCGATTGAGCACAACGACAATACGACCATCGATGTGCAGGCAGCGGATGCCATGATTGATTTGTCCCCCTGTATCAGTATCTACATGCAGGCAGGCTTCTTTAATTCCTATGATATCGATGACGCACTCGCTTATTACATGGACCTACACAAGGACATGCAGTATTTGAAAATCAAGAAAGGCGCAACGGTCGAGGATAAGGTTCTGCTGCTCACGGCGCTTGAAACGAATCAGTGCCGGTATGTAAAACAGGTCAAGCCTCCTTTTGTGAGCGCAAAAGCCAAAATGTCGCTCAGTATGCGGCTTGGCACCGTGTTCACTCCCGATGAGTATGTTCAGGCACGCGGAGATATCGACATCCATACTAATGACCATAAAGTGATTTATGCCTCGGGCCTTGCGGATGTCGTAAAGAACAACACCGTCTACTGCATCAAGTTCATCAGCAGTCTGGCACACAAGCATTTTCTGCAGTGTGCGTGTTCTATGATTGCGCTGGGTCTTCCATATGGCGTTGTCTGGAACGTGAAAAGAAACCTGATGTACAGCGTAAAAATCAAGGATAAGGACGCTCTGATTGACGCAATCCTCAAGTGCATCACGAAACGAGCTTACAATGGCGCGGATTATTACACCTGCCGAAAAGACTTTGTACAGGATACGGCATCGATTATCGACCGCTGGACTGACGACGGATATGCGGAAGAGCCCACCACTATCACTTCCGGCGACGGTATTGCCATCATCAAGCAAGGAAGCCGCTATTTTGTGATGGACGGAGCACGTCGAAACACCCTGAACGATAATTTCGGGATGGGCTTTGCCGATGTAAAAGATGCTTGCCTTACTTATGCAAAGAGTTGTGAACTCCAGAAAATCGTGGACCATGATTCTCCTTATTCCGAAGTCGAATTCTGGCTCGACCAGAACAAGGCGTTTGAGGAATACATGACGCAGGTAAGCCATGAAATCGAACAGCACAAGGAAGGACCGTATGCAAAGTATAAGTCTTTCGCTGCTCCCGCTGTCCGAAAGATGCTGGCCGAAAAGGGACTGACCATCATGTTCCCGGAAAAGGTCCTCATCAAGGTCTGGAAGATGCGCCGTGTCGAAGATGCCATGTATCAGAAAATTGAAGGAGCAAAGAAGCAGAACAGCTCCAATGTACCGCTTGATGAGGCGTTCTTTGACTCTGAACTGGTGGATTCCGTTGAGGGAAGCATCGAAAGCGCCAAGGCAAAATCCAAGCCCAAAAAGGAATCCGCATTACCGTTTTCCAAGTACTGCGCAGATGAGAAGAAGAGCTATCGTGTCGTGAAAAGCGATGAACTCTCAAAGCCCAACCAGCCCCGTTATGTTGTGGTCGAGACCGCTACTGATAAGGTCCTGGACAATGCTAACGGATATGGCTACCTTTCCTATCAGGCTGCCTGGAAAGGGTATTCGTACAAGAGCAAGCATCATCTGGACGGCACGAAGAAACCGATAAGTAAGAGTGCAAAAGAGCAGGCAAAGAAAAAGGCGGCTTTCTTTTCGACTGACTCAGAGCAGCTCAGCTTTGGCTGATTCAGAAAATCAACAACAGATTTCACGATTAAAAGGAGGAAGAAATCATGGCAGCCAAAAAGGATAAGATGATTCCGTCTGAGAAAGAACGGAAAAGAGCACTGAAATATGCGACCCCGGCAGGTACGGGTCGGATGTGGGTAACAATGGGAATCGCCTTTATAATTTTCGGCATTATCTTGCTGCTGATTCCAATTGGCCTTGTTATTTCGGAGGCATCAGCGCAGAGATACGACCCCGAAAGCATCCATACAGCAACACTTGTATTCTATCTGCTTGGCGCATTTTTTGGTTTCTGCGGATGTTTCTGCGTTATCTTTGGTAAGCTTGCCGTCAAAGCATTTGCGAAAATACTGTGCAAGGGTGAAATTAACTATCCGGTAGCGGAATACAAAACACCTAAGAAACTGCTGCTTCAAGAGGCAGCAGCTATCAACCAGAGTCCTAATGCTCCATTGACAGCTTCCACATTCGGGAACTGGATTGATTTTGAAGCCGATTGGCAAAACTGCCTTTCCATTTATAATGGCATCTTGCAGAGTCATCAGATTTTCAAAAAACTGATTCTTGTACAAGACAATTTTACTTACAAAGAGCTGGACTACGAGAATAACTCGGAACTCGGCGTCGGAGTCAAAACATTCGCCGCAGGAAGCACAACGACCATCGGCAAAATGAAAGGCCACAAGCTCATTTATAATATCGGCATGAATCTTTCCAATGGCAAACTGGGAGTTAACAGCTATTCCATCGATACATTGGACGTCACGAATGAAGTACATAAATGGTTAGCTGACCACGGATACACCCGCACAGACTAAGAAATAGCTTTGTTCGTTGTCGATACTTCCGGCTCGATGCGCGGAGAACCTATCAATGCACTGAAAACGGCCATGATTAACACCATCCAGTATATCAATGACGACAACTATATCGGCATCCTCGATGAGTTGCTGGCGATTCTGGCTGATTCAGACGACAGAGCTAGGACTCATAACCTCAGCGGCAGGGATACCTTATCGCCGCTGGTGAGAGGAGGTGTTATGCACAGACTCAGAACGTTGCGCACTGTTTCGGTGCAGCCACGCCAACTCGACCAACACGAATATAATCACAAATCGGAAAATCCTTCTGAATATCACATAACAAATATCAGACATATGCCCACATAGGCAGAAAGGAATTACAGATGGGACGCTATAATTTTAATCAGAGGACTCGGGACGGCTACGAAATCTCGCCCGAACAGGCGGCAAAATGGCTTGAGAGGAACGATAACAATCGGAACGTGAACGTCGCCAAAGTCAAAAAGATGGCGAAGGACATGAGAGAAGGACATTGGGATACTACGCATCAGGGTATTGCCATCGCCTCCGATGGCACGCTGGTCGATGGTCAGCATCGACTGCTTGCTATCGTTGAGTCAGGCGTAACCGTGCGTATGAACGTGACCTTTAATGCCGCCAAGTCTCAGCACATCGATTCCGGAAACATCCGCTCCATGGCGAACCGTGTGCAGATGTCCGAGTACGATATGAGCTGGACGAACAATACGATTCTCTCCGCAGCAAACCTCATCGGCCGCGTGTTCGCAGGCTCGAACCTCAATCACGAGGAAGCTTTGAGCGAATGGTTGATGAAATACCGCACGCAAATCGAATCCGCCACCAAGTGCATCAAGAAGGCTACGTTGCCGGGACTCAATTCCGCAGGTACAACAGCGGCCATCATTGTGGCTGCCATGAACGATGTTCCCGCTATTTATATCGAGAAGTTCATGGACGTGTTCTATTCGGGGTTCACCAACAATGAAGCCGAACATTATGCTATCACGCTGCGGGACGAACTGCTGCGCGAAAACCGTGTCAAGCGCGGCACACAGTATGCAAGGTTTGCCTTTTTCCGTACTGCAAACCGACTGAACCAGTATTATAAGACTGCCACCGGGCAGCGCGTTGCTAAGCGCGTCAATAACGGTGACTTCCTATACAATGTCTACGATGCCAACGGCGGTATCGTAAAGCCCGAAACCAAGAAAACCAAGAAAGCTGGGTAATGCCATCAACTTGAGTCTTTGCAGCTGTATGGATGTTGCAAAACTAAGATATAGCCCAAAAAATTCCGATAAATCGCATAAAAAATTGTTGCAAGGAGACAAAAACTATGAATAAGTTTGAAGCAAGGAGCACGCTGGGAAGCGAGGCTGTCCCGGTTTTCGACGATGACGGTGAGCTCACGGAATGGCTGCACCGGGACAACTATACTGTCGAGGAATTGGAACTGATGAACTTTGTCGGCGATGAAAAGCCCGTCATCAAAAAGGACGGCGTGAAAATTATCCGGGATGGCACGGTCATTCGGAGGACCAACACTGAAACAAGAAAAACTGAATTTTTATTCATCCCGCGCATTGTCACCAGCAAACAGAAAACGGTGTGAGGTGCAACGTGGTCAAAATTTATGGGTCCAGTGACGACCTTGTCTGCCTGGATAATTCCAACTATGGAGTCGATGAAATTGGTTGCTTCGATGTCAAGGGAGTCCGGCTGTTCTTGGATGATGACACGATTTTGGTAGTGCGCTATACGAACGGTATCTGGCGCATTGAAATTGAACGCAAGGGCACGGCACCATATCAGCATGAGGTCTGTGCGGGCAATGATGAGGCCGATTACAGCGATATCTTTTGTACGGAATCCGACGTTATTGCGCACGAAATCATTCGATGAGGATTGGAGCAGCCATGGCAAAAACTCTTCTGACTCAAAAAATCGAATCAGCGCTAAAGGTTTGGCATCCTGCCAACTATGGTGGATACCGGGTTGATTCGTTCCGTCAAGGCTTCGACGCTCTGGAAGTACCTGTCGAGTGTGGCTCGATAAAATCCGGCCTTGTTGACTTCGTTCGGGTTCAAGAGTGCTTCACATCAGAAACAAAATGTGGGACCTGCAAACTCTCAATGTACAGGGATGAGGACAGAGACTTAGTTATGCCGTCCGTCCGGCAGTGGACGCAGGAGGTATCATGCCCCAAAGATATCTCTGACTGGAATTTTCGAAACGAACCTTGTACGGAACGGTTCTGCAGGCTGTACAAAACGAAACATACATACACCATCGACACCGTCGTCACCTGCGTGGAAATTAAGGTTTCCGTGAGTGACTTTCACTCTGACCATGGCCACAACTTTGTGGGGCACTGTAACTACTATGCGATGCCGTTAGCACTATACAAGAAAGTCAAAGATGAGATTCCTGATGGTATAGGAGTTCTGCTATATTACAACGGCGAAAATACCTGCGGGATTCGCAAGAAAATCGAATGCAAGCCCTGCCAACTCTCAGAGAAAACCCAGAAATGGCTCATCATGTCAGTTGCTAAGCGACTGACAAAAATGAGCAAAGCATAAACAATTATTCTGCGAATATCACGATGCCATAAAGATATTCGCAGCGATAAAAATTTTCTAAAAAAGGAGAGAGATATTAAGAATTGGGATATATCGGCCGTGACAAGTCGGTATAAAATGTTTTATAACTGCCCTTGCGGTGACATCTTTGCATCCGCAGCATAAAAGGAGAAATAAATGAAGAAGCTTTTGAAAATCATCATTTTCGCTATCCTGGTCGGATTTGGCGTTATCTGGTATTCAGAAAGCCAAAAGCGCCGGACCATGATTCCGCTCGAATTTCGAGGCGAGTGAAATGCGAAAAGACATCAAAATTGTGCTGGAAAGCATCTGGTATCTAATTCTGCCGGTGTTTATTTTTGTACTTAACATTAGATATTGGCATGGGTATCTAGCGAATCCTGGCTGGTCCTTGACTCATCCATCCTACATTGTTTTCGGATTTATTTTGAGCGCTGCACTGTGCTTTGAAATCGTATATATCGACATTAAGTTTGGGGAAAAATAGCGCTTGCCAAAATATACGAACGCAGTACAATATAAAATGTGAACAGATACTAAAAATCAGTAGGATTCACAATCTGTATTTTAAGCGGACTTATCCCATAGCGGGGTAGGTCCGCTTTTTTTGTTGAAAGGAGAAAAAGTATGAAACTCAAAAACAATCTATTCCGGAGCACGGCGGCAATCATCGCTACGCTCCTTGCACTCAGCTTCACCGGCTGCGGTCAGAATCCGATAATATCGGAAAGTCCATCCAGCACCGGGGTCGTCTCAGAAAGCACTGCAAGCAGTGAACAGACGGCTGGCGATTCGGTGGACGGCAGCTTTACTATTCACTTTATAGACGTAGGGCAGGCGGATTCCGCCCTTATCACCTGTGACGACCACTCAATGCTTATTGATGGCGGTAATGTAGATGATTCTAACCTCTTATATTCTGTTATGCAGCGTGAAACCGATGGGCACCTGGATTATGTCGTTGGGACTCACGCGCACGAAGACCACATCGGCGGCTTGTCCGGTGCTTTTGAGGCCGTCACTGCGGACATGACTCTATGCCCTGTGACAGAATACGACAGCAAAGCATTTCGGGACTTTGCAAGCTACGCGGAGCAAAAAGGCGGAGGCATCACGATACCGGATGTGGGTGAAACCTACACTCTGGGGGAAGCGGAATTCACGATAGTTGGTGTTAATTCTGTTCCCGATGACACGAACAATACTTCGATTGTTTTGCGTATTGTCTATGGAGACACCTCATTCCTCTTTACCGGAGATGCGGAACAGGAAGCGGAAAACGTGATACTTGCATCGGGACAAGACATTCAGTCAACAGTTCTGAAAGTAGGGCACCATGGCTCAAGTACATCTACCTCAGAGGCTTTTCTGGATGCGGTAAATCCAACATATGCTGTGATTTCTTGTGGCACAGGGAACAGTTACGGTCATCCACATCAGGAAACACTCGACAAGTTGCAAAACAAAGGTGTCGAGGTTTATCGCACAGACCTGCTGGGTGATATTTACTGCACCTCGGATGGCAAAGAGGTAAGTTTCACTTCCGGTGAATATCATGATGAAAATCGGATTGAAGCCGGTAGTGCTGCAGATTCCAAGGATGAACAGGACAAAGCTTCACTTGTCATAGACGAGACATACGTTCTGAACACGAGCACTATGAAGTTTCACAAACCCGATTGCTCTGCAGTCGAATCGATGAGTCAAAAGAATCGAATCGACTATATGGGGCCCCGCGATGAGCTCATCCAGGAAGGGTATTCGGCGTGTGGGATTTGCAAACCATAAAAATTGCACCTGATTTACTCGACAAGCTGTGCGAACCGACTACAATAAAAATTGTACGATAGATAACATTCCATATCGAAAGGGTTTTATGCCTTTCGTACATTCACAATTTCGCTTAAAGGGCGGACTTCCTGTTTTTAGGGAGCCCGCCCTTTTTGTATGAACAAGAAGGAGCGTAATGCAATGTTCAAAATTCACGATGACAAAGTCTATTTCGTCGCCGAAACCCCCGATATCAACAAAGTTATCGAAATCTTCCTACCTAAGGATGACCGTGGCACCATTATGGATTCACACGAAATCCGTGTGGACCTGTGCCGTGCCGTCATTCACATGGAGAAGAAGGGTGTCCGTGTCTTGAAGGTCCGCAACATTGAGGATACCAACAAGGCAAGCATCGACATCTGGCACATGCCGGAATATCAGGAGGCTGCAGAGTCTCCCGTAAGCGATGTGGTCAATGCCTGCATTGAGTCCTGCTTTGATTCCGGTGCAATGTTCAATCTGCCATGCAAAGCCAACCGCAAAACCCATGAAGTTTTTGCTGTCGAATGCTGCGCAAGCCCCGATGATGATGACTCGTTCAGTTATGCAGAAGTGAAAATCAACGGCAAGGATTATCCTATCAATTTTATTG